>SDBU01001117.1_pt1 | contig 39237 bp, 73 predicted proteins | sample 2277071 | NCBI WGS metagenome assembly SDBU01 (sample SAMN10397929, study PRJNA504765) | marine sediment metagenome | isolation source: marine sediment core GS08_GC12, 126 cmbsf | place: Arctic Ocean: Gakkel Ridge, Loki's castle | collected 2008 | reverse complement strand
CCATGACACCGCCGCCAGTATTGTCCTGAAGAATTCCGATGAGTCTGTCTACTAGAGCTGGGGCAGGTAGAATCTGCTGCTCTGAATTACCCAACTTCCATAGGCGAATAACATTTATGACTCCATCAAGAGCTGCCATATCTGCTAACCGCATCTTCTCTTTGAACATTATATCTTCAAGTACGCCATATAGAAATGGGGTTCCCCAATCTTCCCAGTCGTCCTTCTTGTAGTAATCAACGTATATTGTATCCATATCTAAAGCTAGAATAACATTTGTCCCTCTAGACGCTTTTACTACTATCTTGGACGGGAGTTCCTTAATGAAATCCCTCTCTGCCTGTGTCTCTGGATTCTTAATAGCATTAGTAAGACCGATCGGTATCCTCATACCTAATGCGTCTGAACCGAAATACCTACCTACTTCTCCTCCTATTTTCTCTATAAGCACAGGAGAAAGAAATGTATACTTCCAGGGGATTTCTCTTTGGTTAGTTTTCTTTTTCGTAGTTTTGATCTTTTCTGGCGGGTCGGGAACTTTTGTTTCATCTACTATAAAAACACCATGCCTACTACCCTTGGTCATTTCTCTGGCGGCTGGTTTCGTTATTAAAGCATTTTTCCGACGAACAATTACATTCGCATCCCTCATAAGCAATTTCATAAAATCGTGGGCTCTACCCTGTAAGTCTACTTTATCTGCCCATTTTCTGAAAAATCTTTCTTGAGTCTTGACGGTATGCTGGAGCATAAGTCCTTCTGCAGCAAAATCCGTCATAAGATCAATAATATTGCGAACCATACCTACTCTGCGATACACGGACTGACAGGCGAGAACGATTTCCGCATGCTTCGTAGGCAATCTATCATTCGGTCTTTTAGCATCTTGATCGTACCTATTGTATCCAGCTCTAAGATTGGCGTCCGATCCTTGTGCTCGGTACATAGTACCATGAGTTAGGTGACATACATCAGGGAGCACATGCTCCTTGATATCAGTTGCACCCTTAGTGTAATAAACAGTTTCAGGCTTTTTTACAAATTTCTTAGCCACCATTTTCCCCCTCATTCAACCACAGTGTGAATACGATCCAACCGATTATACACCATCAGTCCTAAATCTGCTCGCCCCTCTTGATTGCTTTGAAAATAGTACCCTGTCTACCCCCTTTGGCATTCCTCATTCTACCAACCCCCTGTCCTCGATAAAAAACCTCATCCTTTCCAGGATTCTGTCTCTTTTTGACATTTCCTGCAACGTCCTCATAGTCTATATCATAATTAGGGGTTATTTCGGTATCATAGATATACTTATACGACAGCAACAAGGCCGTATAGCGGTCCTTGCGAAGCCTGCCCCTACGTACCCTACCTTCAACAGATCCTGCGCTCACAACTGAAGGGGTATCAAATCTCTCTTTTCCCGTAGCGGTCTCACTCATTTGAATAGTGCAAAGCTCATTCTTCAACTCTTCTATATTGAAGACATTCTCTTCATAGGTATCGAAAAGCACACCCATGGACTTTTCAGCTTCGATAGCAGAATACATCTTAACACTATCAAAGGCAGGAAAGAGCAACGACTTAGTCTCAAGGCCCTTGTGTAAAGCTATGTTGGCATTCTGATTAAACTCAGAACTTTGCTTGACAAGATGCAGAATATGTCGGCCGTCTTCTTCCCCATCGGTAGGTTTAGGATCATCAAAGTCTATAACTTCATAAATCGGGAAGTCACCATTTTTCATGTCTAGCAATTTCTTGTTTCTTAGCATCTCCGCTATAGCATAGCCGCCTCCCTGACTATCCATCTCTATACGTATTGGAAAAAATATCTTGACAATGTCCCTGATACGAGAACAACAATAGGCATAATAATCATCGTCTGTGATTAGACCTTTCTTTTTCCTATTCGTGAATTCCTTTTTGTTGACAGCCCAACAATAGACAACTCTAGAATGGTTGGCGCGAACTTCTGTCATAGTAACAGCCAGATTGTCTCTTTCAGCTGCAGGGTCAATACCCATCACATAGGTATGCTTTTTCTGTCCTTTCATAAGTGGGGTAAAGGTTACAGCACCATCTGGAGTATCGAGGGGTTTATTGGGGCCGACAGTACATGCTTCTATTAAACTGCGAGGATAGAACCCATCACTATCCTTTACGAACGTCGCTCCGAATTCCATTAGATAAATATTGTGCGGCAATGTGGCCTTGGCATGAGCCAACTGCTTTTGGTCCAACAAACCCTCTGGTAAGTGAGTATGTGGAATACGCATAATAGCGTAGTCTTTATAGTCGAAATTTTCAGGAACCATATTTTCCCCACCGAAGATATCCGCTATGATAGATGGTTCCCCCTTGCTCCGGATAATAGCCTCCCACATATTATATAGTTTGGAAAAATGATTAAAAGCATAATACGCTGTTCCGCAGTGTATGATTTGATTACTATTTCTCTTCTTAGCATCTGTGGCAATCTGATTTCTGATATCTGTTGGCAGATCCATTTTGAGCAACTGTTTATCGAAAGCTATCCTTTTAGCCTCCTCAACAGGCGTCTTAGTCGTAGAGGCAAAACCTCGCACAACAATATCGAATACGTCTTGAGGAATCGAATTATGTTGAATAAATCCATTCCCATAAAAACTATGTGTTTGTGGCAGATAGAAGTCGTATAGATGATCCTGGCACGATAACTTAGTTACTTCTCTTACACGGACACAGGGATCATGTGTTTTTTGAAAATCTCTGGCAGCCTTGAGAGCGTCGCTTTTCTCAATATACCTGCCCAAATAATATCTCTTTCCGCCATAGCAGACCTCTGCTTTCCATTTGTTTCTGCTTTTATCAAAAGTAGTGCAATAATCATCTGGATAAAAATATGTCTGTGCTTTTGGTAGGATATCATCCCATTTTGGTACGTTCAATAACTTAGCAAGATTAAGAGCATGTCGTCCATTGCATCTTAACATCCATTGTATTTTATCACTTAATTTACTAGCCCTCGTATATCTAGCAGCAATAATATCAAACTTCAGTAAAAGGGTCTGGAGGTCTTGCGCTAATATATCCGAAATAGTATAGTAAGAAACACCAAGTTTTGTTGTATTGCGATCCTTCCATAAGAAACACGAACCATCTCCTTCAAATAGACCACTCAAGAAGGATGTAACTATATTCTTGGGAGATTTCAAAATAGTATGTGGTATGGTCTTATCTGCCACACCAACATAATCTATTCCTAACGAATACAATTTTTCCCTGAAAAGGGTATTATGGATTCTAATATCATATGACTTTTGACATTTCCACCCTCTCTTATCGACATATGCTTCTCTAGTATAAACTTTTGGATTTAATCCCGCAAATTTAGTCGTAATCTGTTCAACAAGATCTACGTCAATAGTTCTAATGCCAATATGGTGCTTATGGGTAACGTCGCCGTCGGAAATCAATAAGCCCATAAGCCATGCAATATCTTCGGTTATATAGTCATGAGCGGAATGTTCCGGAAAAACATATTGATTTTTAATAATCAAAAAATCCTTGTCGGTTAAATCTTTGCCTAATTTCCATCCATCGGTGGTCAACACTTTATGGATGTTCGAACATTTGAACCCGTAACCGTATTTCATAGAAACTTCATACACATCAGTTTTGGGAGTTTTAACAAAGGAACTTACCTGTTCGAAATCCCCATATCTATTAATGACACTAGTTTCAGAATCAGATATATCCGATATTCTTTCTAGTCCATTGTTGGTCTCTATCAGTGTATTCTTATCTAAGCAAGCAAATTCGTCCGCTATAACTGTAGTCGCCCTGAATCCTCTAATCTTTGTCCCATCTCCTAAAGGAAGTGCATAGATAATGCTCTTACCTACTTTGAAATAACATAGATCCACATTCTGTCTAGGACCAGCATTCTTCCCTCCACCAACAATGTTTCTTAAAACAGGAGAATCATTCCAAATCGTTTCTATATAATTGAATACTAATTTTGCCTGCCTCAGACCAGCCCCGACAATGACGATCTTCGAACCCGGATCAAGAACAGCTCGCAAGATAGCATAAACGGCAAGTATGAATGTCTTGGATCCACCTCTAGAGGCTACGAGCATGGGGAATGCATTGCTCCATAACATTTGCAGCATAGCAATCTGGATTGGAAACAAATCGATATTCAGTAAAACTTTCGTCGTCCACCCAATATAATCTAAATTAAGCATATGCCCTAAAACTACCTGATCCAATGGGTCTTTAGATTGTTTCAGATCACTGAAGATGTGTTTACGTATATTAGGAACTCGGTCTCGGTATGGAAATAGATGTCCATACTCCCCCTGAGCACCGTGTATCAATTCTTCTAAAGTTAGTTTAGAAACCAAGCTCATCTACCCCCTTTGGTTTCTGGTCAACCCAGCGATCCTTTTCAACACGAACAACCTCTTCGCATAACATTTGGGCTAATTTTCTTCCACAGGCCCCTGCGGGAATAATGTTCACACCGTATTTTACAGAAAGATTCATAAGCCATCTAATCATAGACTTACCAGGGACACCCTTGGAAAATTGAGGTGGAGACAATTCCATGATATCGGGATTAAAAGATGATTCTATTATTATATATGGATACTTGAGATGAGACATGCGTTCCATCTCTGCTTCGAATGCAGGTCTCTTAGTACTACTGTAATTGCCCCATAATTCCGAAAAATCCGCCTTTCTCTCAATGGCAAATATGTCTGTATAGCCGACTATACTATAATCCCCAGTCTTCAGGGTATCTACTACAGTGCCATCGCACCTAGGAGAACGATGATCCGGATAATGGGCGTTAAAGGTCCACCCATGATTATTCTGTTCACGAGTATCACGGACTACGGTATAAGTCGGCATTACCTTACGTGGCATTTTGATATCACCTCCCTGTAGTCACTATCTACCATAGAACTAACCAATTTAGAAAAGGAGGTTGTTGTTTCCCAACCCAATACTTTTTTCGCTTTGGTTGGATCCGCTTGAAGTAAGTTAACATCCACTGGACGGTAGAACTTTGGATCAATAACCACATAATCTTTGTAGTTCAACCCTGCATAACTGAACGCTGCTTGTAGAAAATCTTTCACCGAATGAGTCTTGCCAGATCCCAGCACGTAATCGTCGGGAACGGAATGTTGCATCATCAACCACACCCCATGAATCATGTCTGTAGCATGAGACCAATCTCTTTCGGCCTCCAAATTACCTAGAGCCAGAGGTTCTATATCCACACCAACCTTGGGTACAACGAGCCCTCCTGCGACATCTCGCCAATGCTTAACCATAGCGACATATCTAGTTATTTTTCTGGTAACAAAATCTTCACCCCTCCTGGGAGACTCATGGTTAAACAATATGCCTGCACAAGCGAATATATTGTATGCACGACGATAAAGGGTAGTCATATGATGAGCATAAAGCTTAGCTACAGCATAAGGTGAGTTTGGATTAAAGGGGGTGTTCTCGTTTTGTGGGGCGACAGTTGTATCTCCAAAAAGTTCACTCGACGAAGCCTGATAAAACTTACTCTTGGGAGACGATTGGCGAATTGACTCAAGAATGTTCAGTGGACCAACAGCATCAATCTGACATGTTGAGATTGGTTGATCAAAAGATTTTCCCACATGGCTCATCGCCGCTAGATTATAAACCTCAGTAGGCTGAATACCCGAAATCAATCGATGCATACAAGCAGCATCCGTAACATCTCCCTCAACTAGTTCTAAGTCTGGGTTATCGAGTAAGTGGGCAATCCGCTCCTTTGTATCAACAGAAGACCTACGAATCAATCCATACACTTTATATTCTTTGTCTAGCAATAACTCAGCGAGGTACGACCCGTCTTGGCCAGTAATTCCCGTGATAAAAGCAGTTTTACCCTTCATCTACATCTCCTTGTATCACCAAATCTCTAATCTTTCGATTCCAATCCGCCTTATTGGCCATACATGGAATATCAGAATTTCCATCAACGACAGTTAGACTTTCGATGTCTTGCATACAGCACGCCTTGTACTTTCGCCCACTCCCGCACAAACAGAACCAATTCCTAAGCCATCTCATCCTCTTTCTATGAATAGGCATAGTAATACCGGCAATTCTTCTTTTCATGCTACGCAGCTTCGACGATTCCTTGGGCATAAGGTACCCCCCTTTCCTCAGCACTTAACCTAGCATCCAGTTCCCAACAATGACGAACTGCCGCTCTCTCTCCATGTAATACAATTTCATTCGCATAATCATCCCACCCAAGAGCCTCAAAAATGTTAGACAGTCTATTAAAATAGGTGTTATTCTTGGAAACATGTTCCGATGCGTCCCTTATTTTTCTAAACCTTTGAGATGAATCCTCTACACATCCGATGACCTTATTCATAAAATCAGTTTTTCCAGTAGCAATCTCACAATGGGATTCAAGGTACTTATATATGAGAGGATTATCTGTAACTTGTATTCCACCGCATAGCGGAATCATAAAAGCTCTTTCGTTGACATACGCCTGGGCACTAACCTGCTTTTTTGTATGGACATTAGGGCAGACCTTAGCTGTCCCGTAAATATGTGCCAATCTCTTAGCATCTGCCGTCAAAGGTCCGTTGTAATCAACGCCAGCTAATTCCCACATCCTGTCCCCAAAAGCCTGATAAGAATATCCTAAAAGATGCAATCTTTTGAACAACGGAGCTATAAGTTCTTTCATTATCTCTTGCCTATGACCGAAGTTGGCGACCATAGCTACATCTGTCAATAAAGAATATGTCGGAGGCAGTGACCTAACCATGTTGCCCGCTACGGGCAAGTGCATAACGTAGAATCCTTTTCCCATCCATCCAGCCATGTATTTCGACCACGTATGGGGTTCAAGGGGAGTATGGACAACGAACTTTGATATTCTACTGATTACTTCTGGTTCGTCATCATGAGCCGACTCGTAGGGGCCATTCATAGTGGCATCATTCGGATTGAGAGGTAACGCTTCAACACACACAGCAACTTCGTTATCGTTGATAACAGAAACCGGCAACTGTCTTACACCATATCTGGAATGTGTCATGATTAATGCTATGCCGTAATCCTCTATTAATCGACGACATCCTAGCTTACTTTCTGGATCACATATATAAACAGTCCACCCTAAATTCTTCAAAGCGTCCGAATAACCCATCCGCACCATAGAAGCCGTTGCCCCAGGACGAGGTATCAACAAGGCTTTCTTATTCATAACCACTATCTCCAAAATCAGTCTCATCATCCATAATAATAGGATCTTTACTCCCATCAGGAAAATCTACAGGCTTACGAAATTCATCCTTAACATCTTCTGTCGCAATCTTTGTCAACTCGGCCAATCTCCCATGCCTATTCCTTTCGTCTTGTGAATGTTGTAATTTGGCCACTAGTTCAAAGAATGTTTCTTTACCTCCACGAAGTTCATCTAACCTATCTCTACGAGTAGCTGCCAAACTGCTATGTATCTTTTGTCGTTCCTTTACTAAGTTGTCATACCGGTCATGAACCCCCTTCATGTATTTATGTTTGTTGTCTAAATTTCTCTGCTGTAAAATACGGAATTTAATCACATCTTGATCTTCTTTTGCCTTTTTGGGATTTTCCAGCATCCACATCTGTAGATCGGCTATTTCCCTGCTTATAGAACGAGCTAGGAATAATTGCCTGTCTATCAAGATCCTATGTTTCAAAAAATCATCAATCTGCATAAACTCACTAACAACGATATCCTCGAATTGACAACACAATGATCCGAAATCCTCTAAATATACAGCAACTTCTTCTGGCTCGAATTGTCTCTTAATAGTCCCGTACAGATGTGTTTTGACGAATTGATCTCTAAACCAATTAGACTTTTCTCCATCGGAAAGTCCATGAGGTGGGGTCTGCAACATAGGATTATCTATAACATCAATATCTATCTTCTGACCCGGCTTTTTTACAACACCTAGGGCTATCCGTCGTCTGGAAATAGTTTTAAGAGTCCATTTGTACCCACACTCCTCAATCAACCGTTCCTGTATCTTCTTATCAGATAGATTCTGCTTTACACAATTGATAAGAATTTTCATGGCCTCAGGATTTGAGGACAATTTCTTATGATTAGTTTCCGACATGTTCATCCCTATCTGCTAAAATCTCTGCGACTTTCTGTCGTACTTCATCTCGTATCACACTGCGAATTCTATTATTGTTGATAAGTGATTCAAATGCCTCTTTCAAAGACTCCGGCAACCTACCCGTAATATATGTAATAGTTTCATCACACAATATATGACCTACAGGATCAACTCCTGCAGGAGTCGAACACCAAACGGAACAGTTCTCTGCCATCTCATCGCTACCTAATGGCAAAGCATTAACTAAATCCATTCTAGTGCGTGCTAGACCAGAACTTACCATATCGAAACCAGGACGGAAATACTTGTCCCTTTTGATATTCTTCAATCTATTAGTCACATGTATAACCAAGAAATTCTCTATTGGTCCTGTAGTAGGATCGTATCTGTCCATAGCATCCAGGCACATACCCCATATCTCCTGATAGACGTCAGATGGCTCGTAATATGCAAAACCTCCGTTACGGCTACGACTTTTTGCCAATTTATCTATAATGGGATATGCTTTGTCAAGAGTCTCCTGATTCAACATCTTCGTTCTTCCCCTTTTCAGTCGCCTCTTGAATAACCTTCTTGCCCGTAGCAGAATCTGGATCAGGAATAGTTAGGTCATCCAGAGCGCATGCGTCTGCCTTGTGTGTCCCACGGGTAGTTAAACGACAATCAACTTTAGCTATCTCTCCACTCACTTTTATCACCCTCTAAAATTATACACAACATAGTCAGATAATATCATCCCTCTATATATATAGAGAGGGCATTTCTTGTAAAGTGTTCCATTTTTCTTCACTTTTTTTGGGATAAATTATAAGGTTGGACGTATAATAGGGTGGCGACAAGTTCGCCCCCGACGTGGAATAGATAAGGAAAATTATATGATAAAGCTTATATGCGGTGATTTCGAAAATATTAATCAATCTGAAATTGGGAAAATCGATCTAATTATAGCGGATATTCCGGATTGTCTGAATCAAAAATATCCTGATTATATTGACAAGATGCCAAAAGATGAATACGAAACTAAGTTGCATCTTTGGCTTAGTAAAATGTCAGAGTTAACACAATCCCCTATATTTTTTCTCTTCAACGAACGATGGACAAAAGAGGTTGAAAACGCTATTGGTAATGCTGGAATTCAAATAATCCAACGATTGCTCTGGAGGTTCAATTTCGGGATGGATCAATCTCGTCATAATAAATACAGCCTTTGTTATAGACCAATTTATTGGCTTCATAACCCTTTCATTATTACTGAAAATATCAAAATTCCATCTGATCGTCAAACTAAATACAATGACTCTAGAGCTGCAGCAAGTGGTAAAATACCACAAAATGTTTGGGATTTTCCAAGAATTTGTGGAAGTTTTCATGAAAAGAGGCGTTGGTTCCCGAATCAAATTAACCAGAAAATAATCGAACGTATTATTCTCGGACATTGTCCTGAAAATGGTACAATTTATGATCCATTCGTAGGAAGTGGAACTTCAATTTTCGCCGCGATCACAACAAATAGAAATGTAATTGGTTCTGACATAAGCGAAACATGTATCCAACAGATAAAAAAAGAATTGGATAGTAGACAAATGAGTTATTCATATGCCTAAAGTAATCGACTTAATTGGACAAAAATTTGGAAGACTTGAAGTTATTCAAAGAGTCGATAATAATAAATGGGGAAGTTCTAGGTGGTTATGTAATTGCGATTGTGGACAAGAAACAATCACTTTAGGAAATGGTCTTTTAAGTGGTAACACCCAAAGTTGTGGTTGCTTTCAAAAAGAAAAGACAATAAAACGAATGACCAAACATGGAAATAGGATAAGAGGAAGAACAACTCCAACCTATGTTTCATGGCGCACAATGAACCAGAGATGTACCAACCCGAATAGTAAACGATGGAAAGATTACGGTGGGCGTGGAATTACTGTCTGTAATAGATGGAGAAAATTTGAGAACTTCTTAGAAGATATGGGAGAGCGTCCCAACTTGAGGTATTCTATCGAAAGAAAAAAGAATGATTTAGGATATTATAAGAAAAACTGTTGTTGGGCTACGAGAAAACAGCAACAAAGAAACATGAGAAATAATAGACTAATAACGTATAATGGAAAAACACAACTTCTAATCGAACTAGCTGAAGAATATGGGATTAATTATTCCACTTTATATTATAGAATGTATAGACTTGGTTGGTCAACAGAAAAAGCTTTAACAGAACCAATCAAGAAAAGGAAGGAACAGAAGAATGTCTAATCCATCAAAACACGAAGTCTATCTAGCAAAAAAATATGCCATAAAAAGGTTCGATCCAGAGGATCTTCAAAAGTCAGTAATCGGAATTGCAGACGATTTTACTCTGTATGATCTTTTCTTATTAATTAACTCCGTAGATGTAGTAATACCAGATATAGCAGAAGCACTGGGAATGAAGGAATTTGATTTATTTTGGAACCAAATGAATATATCTAGAGACTTAGATGATGACAACAATATCGACTACCTAGAATTATGTTGGCACCCCGATTATGATATCACCGAAACCCCCAAAATTGGTAAACCTACTGATCAGAAAAGTGTCTTAGCAGATGACGAAATGAATTATTGGGATAATCCAAGTTCTTGCGAAATATCTAACCTCATGTCGTTCCATGGAGTCGGTTCGGGATGTCCAGTGAAAAATCTTGATGATCATAAGTGCGACAACAATTGCCCGGATGAGACTTCCTATGGGATCTGGCCATGTACTCTCAATAATCTTGCCCACCTACCTATTCGTGTCTCGCCAACCGTAGAATTCTATCCTCCATATGTTGAATCAAATCGTGAATTCAGTAGTACTAATTTTACATTAACTATCAACCCTACTCTATGGTGTTTTATCACAAGTATTTTGTGGGAATTAACTTTTGGCGGATATACACCCAATGATATAAAAGACACTATTAGTGAAATTAATAAATCGGGAGAAGTCCATGAATAAAATTAACATATTAGATTTACTCAGAGAGTGGACGACATGTTTAGAAAACGGCAAAAAGGCGTCTATAGCAAAGGCCGAGAAACAAAAGCCAGATGGTCTAAACGGCCGCATAAGAAGAACCGTAGGCAAGTCGGTTATCTTCGATTTTGAATCATACTCTTGCCAGCAAAAAATTCAGAGTTCCCTATGCAAAGAACTTCCCGAATTTAGCGATCTTATTCGCAGCGAACCGGAGATAATGGATGGATATTCATGGACTCGCAAAGATTTTATTGACCTGTATTTCGAGCACTTCGGAATTATTATTGAAAAGATACGATACATCGTCGACAGAGATAAAGAAAAAACCGGAACAGAAAGAACCAATTAAGAAGGAAATTCTATGCGATACTTGTGGAAAAATAAAAGCCACCCTGGGTATGAACAATGTCTTAGGAGGTATATGTATATGTGTAAATTGCACCCAAAAGATTATTGCATTCTATGTGTCAAATAGCCCCCTTAAAACACTGTGCCCCTTTTGTTGCGAAGAAGACATCAGTGTTGAAAGTTGTGAGTATTGCGATATTCCATCCCCTATTGATCAATTCACTATAAGTGATGATTGAAGAAAGAGACGGTTGGGGAAATGCCTACTTACGTAAAAGAGGACATTGATAGATGGTTTGAATACTCCTATCTATCAACGAAACGAATGATCCACGTAGGGTCTCATGACGCTGAAATGCAAGATGGAGGGGGCGAATCTGGCACTGATTGTCAAATGTCAGAATTCTTTATCAAAGCCATGATACACCTTAACGGCATATCCTCTAAGCCTATCTTTGTTCACATGAATAATCTAGGGGGCGATTGGTTTCACGGGATGAGTATGTACGATGCCATCCGTGCATCCACTGCTCATGTATACGGAATAATGTGGGGGCACGCTATGTCTATGGGATCGATTATAGTCCAAGCCTGCGATTCTAGGATTGTCGCTCCACACTGCACATTCATGATACATGATGGGACTGAAAGTCTCAGCGGCACATGTAAGACCGTTGAGTCGTGGGCTAAGTATGCTAAAAAAACACGGGAAAGAATGTACGAGATATACCTAAGCAGGATGAAATCTAAAAGACATCGTATCACCCTGAAAAAAATCGAAGATATGTGCTCTCATGATACGATACTAACATCAGAAGAAGCAGTCAAAAACGGACTGGCCGATTGGGTGTTAGAAACCATGCAAGATCCTTACAAGTACTATGCAACCGATACCCAGAACGGAAAATGGCAATCCGGTATGAAATTGGGGAAACATATTGCAGAAGAAGAGGAAGGAGAAGATGAATAATGAATCTTGAAGATTATCAGAATGCGGCAAGAAATACCGCTATGTATATGAAGGTCAGTAGCTCACAAATGATTTATCCAGCACTGGGTCTTGTAGGAGAATGTGGTGAAGTAGCAGAGAAAATAAAAAAGTCTATTAGAGATGACGATGGAGAGATTACGGGTGAAAGACGCGATGCTATTAAGAAGGAATTAGGCGATGTCATGTGGTATAGCGCTAATATATGCTGCGACACTGGCATGAATTTGTCCAAGATTTATTATGATCCCGAGAATATACACAACGTCGTAGAAATCAGTAGGATAATTATGCCTAGACTAATCCTTAGAATGAACCGTCATGCTTCGGCAATTGCTTCCGCATTAGAAAAGTGGCACTACACATTTCATTGTCGTAGTGAAGAAAGTAGTAAATTCCCAGAAATTCCTAAGCATCTAAGCTACGTCCTTTGTTGCATAGAAGAAATAGCATTCCGGTGTGGTTTCACATTAGAAGAAATTTGTATCGGCAATATTGAAAAATTACAAAGCAGAAAAAAAAGAGGCGCACTGGGCGGATCGGGTGATAATCGTTAATTGTGTATAAAATATACGGGGTATTTAGCCGTGATAGAAGTTGTCTGGGCAATTTTGAAAAGGGACAACCGGTTCTTGATGGCCCAAAGGTCGTGGCATGACGACTTCGGTGGTACATGGACTTTCCCAGGAGGGGGAATGGACCAGTCAGACAGAACCCCGGAAATAGCTGCTTGTCGAGAGCTAAAAGAAGAAGTCGGCCTAATCGGCAAGAGATTCAGAAAACTGGGTGATACAACATTTGGTGAATATCATATTCAGTTTTTCGTATGTGACCAATGGGCCGGGCGACCAAAAGCATCTTGTAGCGATATAGTCAGAGTGGGTTGGTTCTCATTAGCAGAAATGCACGCAGTAAATCCGGGACTAGCCCCTTTTGTCAGTAACAGTATTATGTACATAGCCTATTTGATGCAACATTATAGACACTTTCCAAATGAATGGCTGGATACTTGGAGGGAAGTTGATGGAAATGGCCAAAACGGCTACCCCGAAAATCATTAAGTTATTTGTAAATTTATTGTGGGCTGATTCCCCAATAGAATGGACCATCAAAAGTACGTATTACAGAAAAACATTATTTATTTCTGTTTCTATTAAAGAGTCAAACCAGAAGGTATGTAGAAGCTTTTTGCTTGTAGACATAAATAAGCGTTCAAAGGATTTATGGGGAATGGCTAATGATTGCATATCAGAAATAAAGTCGGAAACCGAAAGCCACTGAGGAAAAAAATGATAGTAACTCCCAAAAATAAAAGACGATTACTAGAATTCCTTATTAGCCGATGGATGGACATAGTCGCAGCGTCCAGCGTTGAGATAGTGCACTCCAACGTATGCCGGGCAGCAGAGAACAATAAGGTGGATATTCCAGATATCCCTGTCATTGCTATATGTAGACCATCTCGCCAGATAGACATAATAAAACACCGTATAGTAGAGATACTACCAGAAGCAGACTTTATCAAATATGCCTATGAACCTCCGGCGCCACTAAGTCCTCCAGATTTCATAGAGATATACGCAATAGAACATAGACAATGCGCAGGAAAAGTGCAGACCTTGATGGAAAAGCTGGACATAACATGAACCAAGAAAAGACATTAGAAGTCCACCTTAACAGTCCAGACCTTTTGGTCACTGCTGGATCCAGATTATATGGTACCGATACACCAGAAAGCGACTATGATTATCGTGGTTTCATTGTACCACCTTTTGAGTACATGGTAGGATTAAGCAAATTCGACCACCACATACTTAGAGAACCGGACAGCGTCATATACTCTATTAGACGATTTTTCGAACTACTTATGGGTGGAGACCCAGTAGCTCTAGAGATCCTATATGCTCCAGATCGGAATATAGCAAGAATAAGTGAGATAGGCACAGTACTCATACGAAACAGACGCATATTCGTCTCCAAACAATGCGCTCGTCGTATCACTGGTTACGCCCAATCGGAGTGGAGAAAAGTCACTGGCACTCAATTAGTAACTGTTGAGAGGACACCCACGGAAGATGAAGTAGTAGAAAATATCCGTGAAATTTTCCACCCTGACAAGGAAACAATGGACACGATAATATACAAACTCTTCATGAAACACCCCAAAGAAACTAGATCCGCCAAACGAAAATTAGGCTTGAAGCGAAAACAGCAGATTGAAAAACATGGGTATTGTACGTCTAGCGCCTGTCATACCATACGCCTGCTAGGACAACTAGCAGAACTTATGGAAACTGGCGAAATTACATTCCCACGTCCTGATGCCAGAATGTTGCTATCAATCAAAAAAGGACAAGTTCCACTAAAAATAGTAACTGAACTCTATGATATATACAGTCAGAGATCTATAATAGCAGAAGAAAATACTAGCCTCCCAGACAAAGCTAGAACTAAAGATATACGGAACTTATACCATGAGATAATAGCACAAAGTATTCTAAAAGACGTACGATGCAAAGAATATGCTAGACATGATAGGTGGTCACAATGAACAGCCGTACAGTTACATGCGAATACTGTAGTAAACAATTCCCAAAGGCTATCAAAAGAATCACACAAACAGAAAAGCTGGGGCAAAAACATACATGTTCCAGGAAGTGTTCATCCGACCTGGTCAACGAAGAACGCAGATGTGAGCCCTCCACGACTAACGCAGAGGATACCCGAAGAGACAAGGACCTGAACCCTAAGAAGAACGAGGCCCGGTCTCTAGTACGTCACGCTGTACGATCCGGACAGATCGTACCACCTCAGGAGTGTGAAGTGTGCCTCGACGCTGAAGGGCTAGAAGGGCACCATCCTGACCATTTACGGCCATTCCTGCTCTTGTACCTATGCAGATCATGCCACCGCATGGCGGACTCCTCTGAAGATAAATGGATCGATTTAGCATCCGATTACTCTGACCGAGTATGTTAGTTGCAAGACAACAAAAGAGGTGTTGTTCTATGAATAATGAAGACCAGATGATTCCCGATCCCAAGTGTACGACATGTAAGGGCACAGGGCGTATTGTACTATTTTCTTCGTCTAGCAACTGTGACTGTCTTAGACCCCATAAACAAGATAGACTTATCGACATATATGTATCCCCTGATCTGATTGACGAAATGAAAGGATGGGATATGAATACGTGTCTTACTTGCCAGTGCACCTTGAATACCACAGAATGTTTCGGATGCTGGGGTAAAACATGCCAGAAGTGCGGTGTCGGTGGATACTGTGCGATATGTCAAACGAATCTATGATTAGGGGAAACTGAAATGAATAATAACAAAAAATTCTTAGTAATAGGATTGATAGTCTTGATTGTCCTAGGAATGGCTTTCAGCGACAAGAAGCGCGTTCTTCATCTGTTTGGTTTACCAACGACTCTGGTTCGGGAGCATCAACAGCACACTTATGGGGATCAAATTTATAACGTTCTCCTCTATTATACGGAAGATGATATTTGCTCAAATTGACATCCATCAAATCCGCAAGATTATCCCCTATAAGATGTATTTGTACGGCTGGTTTACCGCAGACAAAAGCAGAGAACGCTTCGACATTTGCCCCCAGTGATTTTCTCCATTCAGGCAACAAAGCTATTCTGTCACACTTGTTTATAACAGCATTCAAATCTCTATTCATACACTCGGCGAACGATGACTTGACATATGTCTCATGTTCCTGAGGAGACCACACCTTGTACCCTTTTGCTCTGAGGAGTTTGGTAACCAATATAAACTGAGGATGGTTTAGGTCTTGATATCCCCTCATGCCTCCTGCCAGATAGAAGTCAAACTTTTCTTCTTGAATATTACCATTTCCTACATACTCAACTATTCTACGCAATGTATTTCTCCAATTAAACATTATCTACCTCCTATTCCATCTCATGGGACTTCCACCACTCTTCATCCACAGAACCATCTTCATTCTTCATGATAGTCCTGGCTATACCAATCAGACCATGCTGCATACAGAGATCAGCGCATCTTATTCTACAGGCTTCCCACGCTTCTATGTGTTCATCCGTCGCAGGTGATATTCGTTCCTCTTTGCAGTATTCCAAAAATTCCAAATCAAGTGTTCGGATCACGATACTCCTCCCATTCCCGTACAGCAGCGAGACTAGCACTATCTACAATACAGAACAAGTTAGATTCGTAGAAACCAGCGCAACTAAAACTATTGATTTCCAATAAGTGAACATCGCCTTCCGATTCAGCTATGTCTACTGTGTAGCATATATCTGGTTGCCATTCTTGCGAAGCAATAACAGTTGCCAGACGTAAAGATGGGGCATGGGAAGCACAGGTTTCTTCCGGTAGGTACTTAGATCCGGCAACTACTTTCCCTTCACATATGATATATCGCCATTCTCCTGTGATATTCTTTTCTGGGGCAACGACGACCAAAGTTTCTGGTCCAACCATTTTTACTAATGATTCAAGTCTACGTTTATGATCATGAAAAAAAACATGACCCGTGAAAGGTTTGGCACCACTGTTTGGTCGAACAAACACAACCTGAAATGCCCAGGGTTTTTCCTCCGTCCATCTTCTAAGTAATTCCCCAATAGGCATCATAATATATTGTTTGTTCAAAAGGTAGCGGCCGAAGTAGGAATAATACGTACTGCACTTCATATTCTCGAAATTGCACCACCCACCAGGAATCATAGGCGATTTTGATTTTACTCGACGAATAAAGTTAATGTCTCCATAACAGATAACACAATCTTCTGAGCTAAGCCAATCTAGGGGAAGATCTATACATGAATCATGGCGAAAGTATATAACATTCATACCCTGATGCGTAACTTCATGTATCAGAGGGTCAGTATCTACTCCGTCCATATTCGTCTGAATAAGCCAAGTTGGTTTCATGTCAGTGTCTCACATAAAATTAATCTGATAGCACCGGCCCTAGCCTTCCTCTCAGATACAACTTCATTATCTCCTGCATCGCGAAAGAACTTGTACAGACCAGCGACGACATTGCGATCCTTCATAGACTGCCCATCCACCTCTTTGGTGTCTAGCGAAGAATAGCGACACATTCGCTCAATCCTATGACAGAGATCCATAGCTTTTTTGTCATCAGACACTACTCGTCTCTCGTTCCATAATTTGACCATCTTCCAGAATTACTGTACATTCTGAACCCCTACTTACCCTTTCCAACCATATCTGTGCGTCTGCCTCATCGGCCATCTGTGCGATCATAGCTAAGTTATCCTCATCCAGTAATGACCCTTCCCTGATAAGCAGAACCCTAAGCTTGGGATTCATGACAAGACCAATAGCTACTGATATACGAATTTTCTGTGCAGTGGAACACTGGTCGAATGGGATATCTTCAAACTCTACTCCATCATCTGTAATAGATAGACCTGCAATAGGGAAGTTCGCTTTAGACAAAGCTTTAGCCTTCTTGGTGTCTATATCCTCCATCTGCTTAGTTAGAGAATGAGACTCAGTACAAAATTCTTGTACTTCTTTGTCGTTTCTATCATAATCCTTGTTTTCTCGTATCTTCTGATTGGTGCTCTCTGCTGTTCCCATTTGAAGGCTAATGGCTTCGGTATCTACCTCTTCGACTACGTCCATAATCTCTTCTAGTCTACGAACGTTAGACTCAAGAACACTGACTTTGTCTCTAAAATTTCTTAACTCTATCCGATCCTCTTCCAACTCACGACGATCATCTTCTATCTTCTTTCTTCTTTCAGTAGCTACCCTGAATACTTCTCCAAGAGCATGTACTGATATCTCTTCAGTAGGGACATCATCGTGATGAATCATCGAAACAAGCCTAGCCTTAGCGGCCTTCCCCTGTCTGTTGACATCCGTCCTCTTGTCGAAAATTCTGCGTTGTCTAGCATCGATAGTATCAAAATCCAATCCTACCAATTGCTTTAGAACATCAGACTGCTTCTTGGCATCCATCCTAGAGAATTCCAGTGGGTCGAATGTAAGCTTACCAACAAGTTTATCCAGCATGGCCTGAGGAGAAGCAAAAGTCTCACCTTTTTTATTCTTGACTTTAAGGCTAGTTCCCTTACTGGTGAATGTTCTAGTAACCTCAATGTCACCCAAATCCAAGACGACATGAGCCTTCTTCTCTCCGTGCCTAATGGGCTTCGCGGGAACAGAACCGGCCCCTGCTAGAGCATACTCAATAGAGTCCAATACCGATGTCTTCCCGGCCGCATTTTTGCCTCCAATGACCACAAGGGAACCATCAGGCTTAATGTTCACTACTTTCAAATGTTTGATATTTTCGGTCTCTAACGATATGATTTTCATTTCAATTTCTCCTTTGGGTTTTCTTAATCGGAACTGTCAACGCTCTTCTTATCGACCAATCATATTTATATATTCTTCGATACAAAGCTTGATACGGAATATTATATTCTTCCGCCCATTGAACTACAGGTTTAGTTTTCCCTTCATGGGTAATTAAACGACTATTTCGTTTATTACGATTATTTATTTTTGAAGTAACCCACCTGCAGTTTTCCTTGGAGTACCCTTTATCGTTATTCTCGCGGTCAATCTGATACCTATGTGGTGATTCACCCATATCTTCCAGAAAATTGGGAAATTTTTCCCACCTTTTACAAATAGTAATTCCACGACCACCATAATCTTTGTAATACTTATCGTTGGGATTGCTGCATCTTCGAATCATACCCACCCATGATTGATAAGTTCTGGTTATTTTTCCTCTCTTTGCATGACCATGTGTTGTTAGCCTTCTTATAGCCTTTTCCCTCAGTAAACACCCACAACTTCTCGTTCTATGGCTTTTAAGAGAACTACCAAGAACCATTACTTCACTTTTATCTTTACAGTTACACCTACATAACCATTTGTGATGCCCCCACTTATCGCTATCTACTTTCTGTATGACGATTAATCTTCCAAACTTTTGTCCAATCAAATTAATAAATTTTAACACATCTAAATCCACCACCGTAAAATCATTGGGTCCTCCCCGATGGCTTACTAGCCATCTATACATTAACCTCAGCAATTGGATCCGACACATTAGCCAAATCATCTATAGGAAAAAATTCAGGACGACCGGCCTGAGGTCGGCCTCTACCAAAATTCAATACCACCCTCAAAGGGTACGTAGTATCTCCATTATCATCATTAACAAAGCTCTTGATTCTGCCTATTTTTCCAACAACAGCCTCACAACAATCGCACTTGTTAACTCTTACATTATCACCAATATTCATAACATTCTCCTTTTCTTCAAAATCTACTACCAACAAACACCATTAATTTCAATACCGTCCGTACACAAACATTTATCTTCCAGTATATCACCAATCGTTTCCAAACTAAGAAACTTATTGCTTATACAAAAGTATAACAAACCAATAAGGACTCGGACATCCACATCGGTTAAACGAACAGAAGAGACAGTTGTCTGATCGTTGTCGTTTTGCACACTGAACTTAACACCCTCATCATCACGACAAACACCGACATACCCAACAAAATTTGACTGATCATCACGGATTTCTATCATTTTCCATACATGAACCTTTCCACAACGACCATCACTTAATTCAACCATAGTCAAACCACAAGGATTCTCCAAGTAATTTATCAATTGTAAAATCTTGGACGAATCGAGAGGAAGTGATTCGCAGCCCTCATTTAGTAACGAGATAGATATTACGTCAGATTTCTTTGCTAGAAAATCAATAACAACCTTCTTACTACGACCTAATAGAACCGTCTTGGGATTTTCTTTTAACTCGATACTCATTTCAAATTTCTCCTTTTATTCAGCAACAGCCTCAAGAAGCCACTTTGGACCCTTCCCATCAATAATTCCCTGCATAGCCTCAGCATATTTAGATCGATTCAGATGGTCTCTACCTCCCATAGTATCTTCTGGATCTAATCCAGCCCTTTTCCATACAAAATAAGCAATACGCCGCGCCACTAAACCAGATTTTTCATTCACCCTTCTTCCATCTCAAAACACAGTTTTCATTACGCTGTATTTCACACTGAATTAATTCAAAACCCCGAATAGTAATTTTCTTGTGTTTTCCATCCCTGGGATTTGTAACCTCGGCAAATTGCCTAGCACGATCTCTCATAAAAACGAGTTGGTCCACCGTAGGGTGAGTCCCCAAAAAGATTGCCACATCTTTAGACTCATAACCCAATACGGTAACAGGACGATAACATCCGTGTTCATCTGGAAAATCTATTACCAAATCATCGAATTCATCATCACCAGGATGTGCCTTCCTGAACAATTCCGCCTCTTCGTCCCCAACTTCACAATCACCAGTTTTGCCAGTAATAAAACCGCACATCGGACGCTCAAAATTTCCTGCATACGCATTAGTTTTTATTACGAAAATCCAACAGCTATAAGTAGGTTCAGTACTCATTATTCTACTCCTCAAATAAACCCAAAAGAATAGCCAAGTCACAGTCTCTCTTGTGAGTATATTTACCAAGTTTGAGATAACATTCCGGACATAGGCCATTAATTGCAACCAAATCTCTCTCCATGTCTTTAACCCAATCCTTCATTCTGGATACTTCATTCTTATGCCACTTCACAGCCTCCCTACAAGCACAATTGCGCATAAGTCGCTGTTCTTTACATGGAACATTTTCTATGCCAAAAAGCAACTGTCCTAGTAGCTCCATTAATGGATGATGAGGTTTAACTCGCATACTCGTTAACCCATATCTTTCTTCGGTTGGACAGAAATGTCCAACTCATATGATAACAGCGACACCAATTTCTGCGTACCCATAACATCCATTTCCACCCACTTGGTCGAATACTTTTACTTCACGGACTATTATTCGGGTATTTTTCAAATTGACACCCTTTTTACTACTTTCTATAATCCTATAAATCACTCTAAGAATATCAAGTTCTAGGCTAGCCATGAAATTACTAGCTAATGGTAAATCTGATGGAAACTCCCCATCTGAAATAGCGCCAATTTCGAATGTTGGAATATTCACACAGCTTCCAGAAATTTCAGTATTAACCACATCTCCGTCATGGCTCATGCAAAAGAAAATAGTTCGTCCTGGGGAAACAGGATAATCGGCATGACTCCCTTCCGGTAAATATTCTATACACGCATTAAATGTCCCCAAATTTAATTTTAAGTCATTCATAATTCCCATCCTTTCAGATCCTTAATAGCTCTAGACATTCTTCCCAAGCATACACATTCCACCACGCATCAGACAGAGCGTGATGTGGACAACCCTCACCCATCGACGATCTCTCGAACAACCTATGGACATCACACCAAGCAGTATTATTGATTCTTTCCTTAATAGAATCAAAAGTATAATTATTGATTTCAGACAAGGCAAAGAACAAACTATTAAGATCTATAGATCTATAATGGAATGGCCATTCCCTGTTAATACCAAGGTTCCAAACAGACCTCAACATTAGCAAATCGAACGGACCAACGTTTTTACCCATTGCGAACATCGGAAAATCATCCTCTGGTCCCCCTAGCCACTCTGCAAAAGCATGGATCCCCTGATCGGCGGGCATACTTCCTTCTAGTAGAAACTTTTTATCATTAAAAACCCCATCTCTCCTAGGAGGATCAACGATATCTAACTTGTTAATTTGCATAGCTTTCGGATCAACGACGAGAGAGTCCCATTCTAGTTGAACATAGAATGAATTTTCTGAATTAATACTATCACCACCTATACCGGTTTTTACTGCACCGATAGAAATCGGCACGTGTTTGCCAACTTCTAAGCCGGTAGTCTCTATATCCAATGAGATAATTCTCTTAAAGCTTATCGGATTCATACCTTCTTCCTCTTTGGAGCAAACATAATCTTCTTCCTATTATCAGGATCAGCACTAGAAGCCCCGAATAATTCAAGTGCCTTGTATCTAATCTTAGCTAACCATCCCCAAACACCATCCGCCTTCATCATACTTTGGAATAATCTATCAGCTATCTCCCTGTCTTGTTCGAAGGAAAGATACCCTTGTCTCATAAGTCGATATAGTGCATCATGGGCTGCAGACGCTCTAAGATTCTTCGCAGTATCCCATATCGGACCGGAAGTCCCATTCCACGCGAACCCTCGCTTAACTAAAAGATTGCCGTCAACATCTATACATACAAATGGAGTCTCAATTGAATAAAGCGGCCTTATAAGAGTCTCTATATGAAAGTCTTTGTTCAACTGATGCTTAAAGCCAGATATATATTCTATATGATCATCTACCATAACCTAATCCCCCTCTGGACATCCAGACCAATGATAACTAGATTTAGCCTCTGCCATATCGGTCAAAAACCATTGGGCCTTTTGTTCTGACCATAACCAATCAATAGACCAAGCCCCTCCAATTGCCTCCCCCACCTTACTGCTGAGCCCAGACAATAACTCAATCTCATCATGGGTTTCCGTGTTCATTATATCAAGTCGGTGTCGCCAGTTATCTCTAGAGATACGACAATTCTCAAAAGCATCAGGAGGCCAATAGGGATGATGGCATACAACTTTGTCGTCTTGCACAAAATACCGACGTTCTTTTACTATCGGCATATCTCCCCAAAATGCCGTAAAGGCGGGGGTGGTTGGTATCATCTCTCTCACAACCCAAACATCGGTCGGAAAACCAAGTATATCTGCAAGAGCACTGGTTTCCACTAAAGATACAATATGCTTCGATATATTACAGGTAGGATCTTGCACATAGCAAGTATCTTTCCAGCAATGTTTACCACTCATATAGTCAGTACGAAGAAAAAATGGCCATCCAACCTTATTGCCTGCATCCATAACCATTGCACAAAAATTATTAAATCCAGGAGGGATTTTACCATCCAATAAGTTGATCAAATCATTGGCATCCCTACTCTCTCTCGATCCCAAGTTGGTATACTTCATAATCAAGGTTCGTGGAACACGTATTCCAGATGGTATTAACGGAAACCAATAAGACAATCTATTCCTATTATTGGGATTATCTCTCTTTGTATCGCATCTGGGCGAATTACCGCTATCGGCATGTCGCTTCATAGCATCAGAAAATTGTTGGTACATATCCATAAGTATTATCCCGTCATGATTAGCCTATCCGCATCTTGAACAAACGCTCGATAGATTCCTTGGAATCGCTACTAACATACGTGATTATATCTTCTCGGCCTTTTCTCTGGCCAATAGATAATCCTAGAGATATACTGAATACAATCATTCCCAATACAAGCAGAATTTCCATTTAACACATCTCCCAGTATAAAGCAGCATTAAAAACGTGCGAAGCTAATGAGGGCGGCTACCGCCGACATCTTATGATACGTCAAACTCCCACCCTCATCCCATTTTTCTCAAAATAAATCATAGACCCATAACCTTCTCAAAAGCCCTGACCTGCTCATCGTGGATAGTCTCCATGTCGTCCATGAGCTGGATAGCCATCTTAATCGCATCTTCCTTACACTTAGACAATGTCTTACGATAAGGACCGTATCTCACAATATCACAAGAACCTAATCGAACACTACTATACCACCTAGTCCCTGGAATGATCACTACCTCTTGACTTTTACCACACCAACGACTACTTTCCGGTGAACAACACAAAAAGATATTTCCTATATCATAGAAAAAATCACCATCATAAATACTTTCTTCCCATTTGATTTCTTTCATATCTAATCCTCTAAGGCACAACACACATAAAACAACACCATACCAATATGACCATCAGAACAGAAAAAATCATTATTGCGATATCGATACAATGAGCAATTCTATGTTTTTGTTCGCACTCAGAAAAAGGCACACCATGCTCAGAACAAACCGGCTCACATAATATATCTTTGAGTACATCGTCCACTTCGTTATTCATGACATAAACTCCTCAGTGTCGGCAGTGACACTTCTCCTTATCTTATAGATATGCGTCACACAACTAGAATTTTTCTTAATACAGTTATCACAAATTATAATCCGAAGCACCTCTTCCCTACCAGTAGGCATGGGATCAAAAACCGTAGACCCATAATTACCAGTAGAACGAAATATCAATCCACCATATACAGGATAATTACCCGTGGGATCGTCTCCAGGCTCAACATTAACAATACTACGACAACTAAAACAATTAATAGTCATATATACCCTTATCTAAAATCCATCCAAAATATCGTCTGGAGATTCCCCTAAACAAAAAATCTCAAGAGCGACTCCACCAAAAAAATCTGTCCAGTCTAACAATTCGACTCTAGCCTGCCAAGTAGCGCTGAGTATTGTCAACATCTGTACCATAGGCATTTTAGAAACAGGAGCCTGTCTGAGGAATTCAGAACACTTATCAAATTCACCAGCCAATAGCCAATTATCTAATTGACCATATACAATGTCCATACACTCCTGTGTTTGACACAGCACGACTTCATCGATAACTTTCATCTGAAGTCTCTTTCTCATCACAAACCAAAAGAATCGACTCAGCGAATTTACGAGCTTCATCTTTACTTAATACAATATCCGCCATATATCCAGGAACCAACTTCTTAGCCTGAGGTCCTATCTTATCTCGTAAATGTTGGAAAAGCCAATCAGGACCACAAATCAAAAAGTCCTTATTATCAGTATACAACACAGAACATACGGAATCAGAACTAAACGAAGTACCAGCTGATATACCCCCTGTAGGAAATCGAACCCTTACACTGGGGGTATGGCCAGAACTCTTCGTATTTGCGGATTCAACTGAGGTCTTCATCAATAAACAACTCCTTATTACCCAATGTCTCCATCTGCGAAATACCCTTCAGACGGAGATTTTCTTAACCCTCCACCAGCGACAGTAACTTCCACTCCCCTCTGAATAATCTCTTCTATTGTAGCTCCTGTCAGTGTGTCGCCTATATTCCACTCGATAATATTGTTCATACTTAAAACCCTATACTTACGTGGATCACTTGAAGCCTTGAAAGCATCTTCAAAAATTTGTCCCACTTCGAGTTTTACCTTAATCTCATCAGCCATAAATCATCTCCTTCATGGGGCCTTTTCGAATAAACGACGCACAAGCATCGTAGATTCTATATCATTCGCCACAGCACTCGCTTGTCTGATCAATTCTTTATGTTTATCTCTTAGATCCGAAGCAAAACACAAAAGACTATCTAATCTATTCGTTACTGGTCTTAGTCGTCTCTCAGATATGTAATCATGTAAAGCTCCATTGTGCTTGAAGCTTTCGTCATCGGATACATGCGTAAAGAAACTTACTCCATACATAGGAACTGAATTTACTGTTTCCATAGAATCGATCTTCAAGAAAGTTCCTGGTGTATCTCCATACATCCAATCTCCAACGCGATGTCTATACATAATCATTTACACTCCCCAAAAATGTCGTCACTGCTATCACATATAGTCTAGGATGCCGTAAAGGCATGATAGCGCCTGGTTTTAATCTACCATCATATTCGAGATCAATCACCAAACTCCCACATATGGTACACCACTTAGTCACCTCTTCTGCAAGATCATTACCCTCACGACGAATAACTTCAAACGAATGATTCCCATTGCGACATATCTTCAATTGCATATCCCCTCGAACTGACCATAATCACCACTACACTTTTTGTCGTCCTGCACATGTCTATTACACGACCTGGCAATAACACAAAACTTGCAAGAACAATCTATACTCTCAATCGTAGTCTTGATATATTGCACTCTGAAATTGTCACCATACCGGTCGTCCAATGCCTCGCTTACGGCTAAGGTCATTGCCTGCATTACCGTAAGGTGTAGGACTTCCTCGGATTGACCTTCACATATTTCTTCCGCATCATTGTCATCAACTTCAATCCACGTTTGAACTAGTAACTCCACAGCTTTGCTTATCCTGTTCAACAGCAATTTGAATATCTGCCAATAATTGTTGGACAATCCTAACGGCGTCCTCTTTAGCTTTCGCTAATGAACATCTAAGTGGTCCAACCCGCCTAGAAGATGATGTGCCTAGTCTCGCCAAGCACCGCCAATACGATCCTTCAAGATAACAACTCAAATGTAAATTCCCTATATCAGCATACACACTTTCACTACCGTAGTACCGTCTTTCCCATTTGATATTTTTCATGTTCATCTGATCCTTAAAAACAATATATACACCAGGCCAAACACCACAATACCTACAATCTCTGAAAGTATGATAGATGGCACTACAAACAAAATCCATACGCGGAAACCATCTTTGGTGATATATCTCCAAATATAGAATGGGAAATTCTCTATGAAAGATTTAACAATTCCATTCCAACTACTATATACCAATAAATTATACATTATTATTATTGCTATCACAAGATAAATCAACGCCAATATCATCATACAGAACACCTACACTTCACAGTAGAAGTAAACAACTGAATCTGACCAGTTCCGTTACAATCAGGACAGTTCGTCTCTATTTCATAGCTACTGCTTCGTAACCAAAACGATCCATAAGAAACATCTCTAGACACCCTCGCCCAAACATATCCATCATCATTGTCTTTATCTGTAATAATAAATGGCTTATCACAAAAACTTATGACTATACACCTTTTTCCGTACATATCACCAAAGGACTTATTAGTTATTACGATTATGTCTCCTGGTTTTGCCTTCATTTGTAATATCCTATTATATCCCTTTTCCAAACAGGCAGAGATACAAGTTCATCATCAGTCCAGCCACCAGGCCCACGTTTCTCAATCTCTTCTTGAAGATCAAAAATCATCTTCTTGGCATCGTCATATGAATAATCATCAAGAATCAATTCGGCAGTACGCATCTCTGCGCCCATTTCGTGCCATAAACGCTTAATGTCCCTTATCCTAATTTTCTCATCGGGAGGATAAACAAGAATTGTGATAGGTTCCCCTTCGGTGAGTCTTTTCAATTGCTCATTTGTTAATTGATAACTACCAACCATCATTTCTGTTCAATCCTACAAAGACAACAATTTGCTCGACACACAAGTACAGGCTTAGTCCATAACTACAACACTGGTTGCCTTTTTTATCGCCCCCTCCAGTTCTAATGCGTCCGCATAATCGGCAAAGTAGATGTCAACAATCTCACCACAAAAACATGTAGCAGAAACCCTGTGTAATCCAGTGGAACTATCCTTGCCTATTGATACTTCTTTGTCTAGCATATGCTACTCCATTTCCTCAGGACCCATCTGACAACTATTATCATATGAAGAAGTTCCTGGCTGAGGTGAACCACGACGAATCCCACGAGCATGGATTAGGACCCGTACACAATTCCAGAACCAACGTCCCTTTATTAATTCAAGAGGCCATCCACTTCTATCTAGAAAATACATTAGCCAAACACCTTGTCAATTACTTGGATCAAATACGTACCGTCCACTTTGTCTCTATCACGTTTCCGCAACTCATCTATGACTTGGAAGAAATACGCGCTGTCTACACCCGTTAACTGATCCTCAAGCACGGAGATATCCGTCAAATCCAAAGCGTTTAGATCCCATGCCATCTTAACATATTGACCAGCATCGATCGTCCACCCACGAGCTAGAAACTTACGAGTTCGAATGAATGAACACAATGGGTATTTCGATCGTGTGTATTGTAAAGACTTGGCAAGCAGTGATTCAAGGGCATCTGGAGGTAATCGTAATTCCCCACTGGCCGCATCCCAAGAACATTTACAATGAGTGAAGTCATAGTTTTCGTGTATCTCATCTACGGGACCAAAGAACCGAATGACAATCTGTACCCTGTTTGATAAAGAAATGGCATTACTACTCAGGAACACGGGTCTATACTTTGGCTTGGACTTATCTGCCTCTTGCACCACATCCTCAACAAACTGCTGGGATTCCATATCACCAGCTACCTGCTCAAAATACTGGTATCCTTCTGTTCCATTCTCGCCCGCGATTCCTTGGGACTTTACAACAATCCTGATACGGCCATAGTCTAGGTCAGTCATAACGTTGTTTTGAATTGCTTCTATGTCTATAGTCTCGACAGAATTCTTAAATCTACTTGGTGGATTCTCTTTGAACTTCTTGACATAATACTTAGCTACAATAAACGCGGTGTCACCTGTCTTGAAATATACATCGTAATCGTTCACCTGTTCACCAAGTAGCATTGAAGGAATGCAGCCACCGGTGATAATCGCGTCTTGTTTAATGGCATCCACCACTTCTGGATCGTCAATACTGTCAATCCAACTTTTGAACTTCCGACTCAACACCAATTTAATATTCTTTGCTCTCACTATCGTTCTCCTGTGACACTAGACGACATAACTTTATTACAAGATACAACAACGACATTTCCGAATCCCTGCAAATACCTCGGCTTGAGTGATACCACCCCTGCAAGTAGAGCATAACATAGATCTGTAGCAGGATCTCTAAAATAGACAACGCCCACATCGTTGTTGGGAATTTCCTGGATATCAGGGTGGGATCGTTCAAAAGTGACTTGGGTTACGGAATCATTCTTCTGAGATATTTTATAATCACGACAAAGAATCAGGAATATACAAACTACTGGGAATATCAATATCAGGATTCCCCCCGAACTTATAAAATCTTTCATAGTCACTTGTATATCTCCTTGCAACTACATTCTACCGTAGAGGTAAACAACAAGATTCTTCCAGTACCCTTGCAATCAGGACAAGATGGCGATGCTTTAGATTTTCTTTGGAGTAACTCGAAAGTATCGTATGGCAGTTTATATCGTATGCGGCGATCTTCATTTTCATCTTCGTAAGTTACCAATATGCAATCATCCTTTTCTCTAACTTCTAATACAACAAAGATTTTTAGATAATCGTCTTTCCATGACTTGTTAATGATAATTATTCTATCTCCGACTAAAACCTTTGCTCCAATCTCTTCTAATACTTCATACTGATTTCCTGTTAATCGAATCTCATCTATTTGATCTTCTATGCCTGTAACCCAGATATAGTCTGTAAATGGATTGAATTTGGATCCAAAAGTTGTCGTCTTGGTGACTAGATATCTTTTCCCATACGCTGCATCCAACTTCGGGTCTGTTACTATTATTTGGTTACCTGGTTTTGGTTGAACAATCATTTTTTTATCCAGTCAATATGTATCCTCAATAGAAAAGTAATTCTGATTAGGTTTTCGTTGAGTATACTCCAAGGAAGAACCAGGACCTCTGTGTCTGGAAAGGCGACAAGAAGGAGATGTAGTCAGATCGGCCAAACCTACCTGTCCAATATCTACATCTACTTCTATCTTTGAATACTCTCTTAGATTACGTCCTATTAGAATATTGCCAGTATCATTCAAGGAGCCATCTTTATTTAACCCAACAACAATAATCTCCCACCAATTGGTGAATATAGCGATCATTTCGTTCCTCCAGTTTGCAAGACAAGAAAGAGTACACTATAGTGCGAAGCTCACTTAATATCATTGGTCTTTATTCCTAGGACATCCAAAAGTATCTTCCATTGAGGGGGAGACATGAGTATGACAAAACAGAAGGACACTGGCCACAATAAGCACATTATGAATCCAAATATATACCCACCTATTCTCATCTCTCCACATCTAGAACAAAAGATAGCAAAGAGTATCAAGCCGAACAGAGCTGTCAGAAGTGTTAATTCCATTATATCCTCCTTCTAAGATAGTGTGTATCAGAGCGAAGCTCTCGGGAGTAGCTACTTGCTACTACCTTTAGTCTAACGATATTCCAAATACAGAGGAGATAAAAGAAAGACGCCATTCTCTATACAGAGAATATACTTGTCTGTAATGACTTCCTCCGGTAATAGATAAGGTGTACATAGCCATACAATAATCATAAGCTCTCAGTTGTACGTTATCAAGTTGGCCCAAAGCATCTTTTGTCCTACAGAGAATATGATGCCAGCTAATCACTTTGTCTCTGGCGGTATCCCACCATTCTTGTGGAACAGTTTCATCTCTATCTTTATTAGCCAGCCTCTCAAAGAATGATGTCGAATAATTACATAGTTCTCCAAATGATAGATTATCTGGATTAGTGTTTTTGAAGTGATTTCTCAAAATAGCTTCAGTTGTTTGTGTCGCAGAAATTCTTTTCCTTGAAATATGTGAATTTATAAGTTTCGGTTCATTAAAAGTTCCAAGTGTCCTTCCGATCGCAGAAGAAGGAGGAGGACTTTCTACGCAATTAACCAACCTCGATACGGTACGAGATGACCATGGGTAATTAAAGGCCCTATGTAGTTCTCTACTGATATCGTTACTTGATAGACCGCACTTGGCCATGTACCTTAGAGCGAGCATCGCTCCCTTATTGTTGCTCAAATTTCTTCTAATCATCTACGTCCCTTTCTAACTTGTCTCACTATCCAACACACGACTTCTTTGGGGCTGTCTTTAGCAGCCACCTTATTATACGTGGCTGCAACCCAAATATCCCAAAACCCACTAATTTATTTCTTAGGACGAATTTAGTACATCCAGTATTTCGTCCACTCCCGCTACAACATCTTTGCTAAGGTCCTGTATTCGTCGTTCTGAGTGGCAAGTCCAAGTACCGTCAGATTTTTCGATAGTTCCGAGGTAGGCGAATGTATCTGAGTATACGTGGAAATGACCACCGTCTGCTTCTAAGAACGTCTTCATTGTTTCTACCCCCCTATCCTTTCTTTGTCATGCAACCACATTTTACGGTAGAAGTGAATAGTAGTATTTTCCCGGTGCCATTGCAATCAGGGCAAGAAGAGGACGTTTTGGATCCTCTTTTAAGTAACCTGAAAGTATCATACCCCGGCCTAATCGTTTCAATACTGCCATCTTCATAACCCGCTCTTATCCAATCCTTTTGTTCCCTGACATCTATCACAATAAAGATTTTACAATAATCACAAACCCACGATTTATTTGTGACTATCACCCTATCTCCAACCTCAATCTTCACTCCATCTTCCTCTAATATCTGATAAGAACGACGTGGTAGCCAGGCAGTACCGAGTAAGGCGGCGACTTCTTTGGTCACCCAGGTACAATCTTGGTTTGCATTGACATTTGTTATAATAAATTCCTCGCCGTACGTCGATAGTGTGGAATCTACTACGATTATTTTGTCACCCGGTTTTGGTGTCATAATTTTCCTTGGTTTGCAAGACAGTAAAAAGTGTATCGTCAATCTTTTAGACCTAAGATTTTCAAGATTTTATCGCACCTAGGAGCACCTAGGCATACAGCGAAAGGAAACGATAAAGGCCAAGTAAAACATATTATAAATCCGAACACATGTCCTACTTTCTTCAATTCCACCGACTTACGGCAGAAGGAAATGAAAAATATTAGGCCAACAAAGATTGTAATTGTAAAGAATATTGCAAATTCCATTGTACTCCTTTCCTAAGAGAGTGAGCTACAGAGCGAAGCTCACGGGAGTAGCTACCTGCTACTACCATTATACGTGGCTGCAACCCATATATCCCATTATCTCCCATTTTTTTTGGGGGGCGATAAGATGTGGGGGAGAAGAGTTTAAGACTTGTATGTGCGTTTATTCTGTATATTCCAAATGACTTTAGGGGTCACTCCGTAATCTTTCGCTATGATTATATTGCTTTCGCCATTCTCTACCCTCTTTCGTATCTCTATAACTTTTTCATCATTTAGTTTCGCATGCGGAGGTCTGGATCCCGAGCGGGAACTACGAGTATTTACCCGACAAGGATTCGGCACATGCTTCCATATGATCTTACCCTCTAATGCATAATGAATACATGATTGAGTTACGTTATATTGTTTTGCAAGTTCAATTTGATTTCCTCTACTAGTACGATACCTATTACGTATTTCGATGACATCCTCTTCGGTAAGCTTACTGTGCCCATTGTTTGATCCACGATTACTCCCACTACCTATTGTATCATTAGCGTTTTCTCTTGATGTACCATATCGTAGATTGTTTGGATTGCTATTGTTCTTATTACTATCAAGATGGCGGATTTCTAGACCCGATGGTCGAGGACCATAGAATGCAAGACAGACAAGAATGTGGACAGTGCATTTGGTATTATGCCCTACTGTCACCCGGGGGTATCCACTTTTAGTATACTGCCATTTCAAGCAGCGACCGCGAATGCCCCAAATATTCCCATCGGAATCAGCTTTATAGCCCGGATAACCAGGGATGTCTTTGATCATTGTCATGCCGTATTATACGTAGCTGCAAAGCCGATATTCCACATTTTTCGTTTTTTTTGATAAGAAAGAGAGAGAAGAGGCGAAAGAAGAATGGGGGTCCTGTGTTCATATGATAGTATCAGAATCTTAGTGGGTCGTTTCAAATTTGGGCTTGTTATGCGTGGACCCCCCGGGCTTTATCGGACCCACGGAGTTATCGGACCTCTCTATATTACCGGCCCACCGCTTATAGGACCTATCGGGCATCCGCGAACGAACAGCCAATCAGATACTTGTTATCGGACTAGACCTATACTTTGTGCCTTCATCATACCTAGCAACAACAACTTATCGGACGACAAAAATATCTTGCCGAATACTTGCATCCTCCCTCCGGTTATCATATACTCTAGGTGAAGGGAGCAAGCGACTATGAAGAACATCATAACAATGTGCATCGGTGGAACAATCGGGACAATCGCCGCCTGTAGCATCTTCGATAAGCTAGCCCATATCCACGACGCGCTCGGAAGCATACTAGGATGAATCGAGATACCTGTAGCGAGAGGGACACAATGGTTATCGGACAAACAGTATCGGGCACTTATCGGAACAAAGGTTCTGACAGATCCGGACGTATGGTGAGAGTGACCTATAAACGATTCACGAACGGGGTTGTTATCGGGTTTACGAAGGTAGGTGGACCGATAATCCAAGTAACGTCCGGTAATCTGACATTCAAGGTTTATCGGGTCAAGATAGACGGAGTGACACCATGACAGTACTTATCGGAAGTGCGATAATAGTGGCGATCGCTGGTTTCAAGATATGGTCGATACTGGACGAACTGAGTTAAGGAGCGATAAGATTAAGTTTCAACGGATACAATATCGGACGCCCGACTTGCTAGTAGACAGGTGGGCAATATTACCGGACCTATACGTGTCTTCGTTCCTTCGGTGGTTAACGGACAGTGACTCCGCGGAAGTTGTTTCGATAACGACACACGACCGGATAACGGCTCCGGCAACTAGAGTGTTATCGGAACTGGCAGCCCCGAGACATTGGCCGGATTATCGGAGGTGTGCGAGGTACGTTAGTGACACAGTTATAATGGGGGAGCGATAATGTTCGGTACAGCAACACTTGAGATACCGCAGGTCGGGGATATAGGCCCATCTTTCACAGATGGATTATCGGACCGCCTCGCCCTAACTATGGGACGTACCGCAGCATGGACGTTATCGGAACAATATGGCTTTGTCCTAGTAACGCTCGCCTCCGGAGAGGTGAAGGTTATCGGACACGACACAGTACGGGGAGAACTGACATTCGGACGTTTGGTGGGTAGGCCAATAGTTATCAGACCAGTGGATCTCGGAAGGTAGTTATGAGACGTTGGTTCTGGATTAAAGTGGTGGCTTATGCTATGCTAATAATAGTAGCTTTAATGTAGATAAGATTATGGGACCAGCCGCATGGTCCTATATCTTTGCGCCGATCGGGGCGTTATCGGGCCTTGGGGCCGTGAGCGATTATAGGACGTTCTGGAAAACAATTTAGCGTGTGCGATAATATAGGCCATTAGGCGCAATGGACGATGATATTACACATTGTGGGTCTAGCATTATAGGACTTGGCATATAATATATACGAGTATCTATCTTGGTCCTCCTGCGCGAATTATTGGACCAGGACGTTGTTTGCCGATAATAACTTCCGTGGCGCTATCGAAAACGCCGAAAAAAATCTCGGATAATAATTTGACTTTATCGGATAACTAGCCTAGAATATAGCGTATCGGAAGGATAACAATTATTGGACTTGTTTGGAGTTGAGACATTGAAACGGAATCCTGTTATAGGACAAACGGGGAGCGTTGATTTATCGGACGCTTCAATACAGCGCGCGAAGTCGCAAATTCGGACGGCCCGATATTCCCTCATAGTGTTATCGTACCCTAGCGGGCGCAAACACTACTTGGCATCGGTAAACGGACCTTTCCATTCTCGGACGTACGGCGCGACGGGGTTTGGGACCGATAAGAAAGCGGCTAAAGCGGCACTTCAGAGGCGACTTGCCAACGATTATCGGTACTTCGGTGGTCTTATGTTATCGGACCAGGATACGGCCGATAATGTAGGCATCATCGATCCAAGGTTATCGGAAGAAACTTGTACCGATAAGGAACAGGACGCGCGCGTTAGATCGGCGCTCGGAATTGGCAACTAAGGAGCGATAATCCGATGAGATATAGGACTACGCCCGAAGAGATGAAGATTATCGGACAGGCGGCGAATACGTTATGGGAACGACCTATAACATAAGGAGCGATAATGCACATTAAAGCGACACACCAAGAACACGGAATAGTTTTCGGGACCATCGACATACTTCGGTTACCGGACGACATTGTATTCGTGCTTCATTTAGACTCTGCGCCACTATCTAGAACTCCCGATGATTATTTTTGGATCATAATCGAACAACCCACGTTATCGGAACTTGTATCAGAATCGGAACGCCTCGGCTTATCGGACATTGAACCGCTCCACAAAATAGCATGACCGATAACAAATCAGGGCTCGATTTATCGGGCCTTTTTCTATGCGCCGATCCTCACATTATAGGACTTTGGGCGGTGTGGATTATCGGATCATGGTAGGAAATCGTTTACTGTGTCTGATAATAGCGTGTTTTGTGGGCAATGAGGCGGCTTTTAATGTTATTGGACGTTGTTTTTATTGGAATGGGTTGATAATATCACGTTTTTAGTGTTATAAGACTAGAAAACGGGTCTTTTATCGGTCCTGGAATGCGGACGTTGTTACAATTGCAGATTATCGGTAATTGGTCGATAATATCGTGGATTAAAGCCTAAAAACGGGGAAAAACTATTTCCGGGCGCTACTAGACTGGTTGTATAACTGACTCTATAGTTTATCATAGCGGATAACACAAAACGGTGTTATCAACCCTGAAACGGCGATCATCGCCGTGGCCGATAATAAGTGACTCACGCAACGTGGGTCCGAATAAATGGTTCCAGAAACGAGACAAACTTGTCCGTCCCATAACCGGGATGGGTAGTCTCGGACATTGGGGCGGGCGATAACTACCCATAGGGAGAATAGTTATGAGTCAGTCAAGTGTCACTGAAACCGCTCGGAGTACGTCTGCTTTCGGAGCAGAAGAGTTGATTGTCAACGCTCGCAAGTATCGGGCGCACAAGCGGATTGTCGATGCCGCGTCAGGGTACGATAACCTTGAGGACGCAATCGCCGCCTTGTCCGATGTTTATGGGACGTTGGAAGCTCAGGTCGAGAATGGTGTAGGTTATACTCCTGCGCAGGAACTCGGCTTCGGTTCCGATAACGCCGGTCAAGTCGCCGAGAAGATTCTCGGACGTCAGAAGTCGGTGGGCGCAATCCGTACGGCCTTCAGCACGATGGGCAAGGATTCGTAGTCTCGGAGTGTATGTCGTACCGCGTCCCGTGCAAGTTAAGACCTTGGGCCACACGGGACGTGGACCGATGGACATTCTGACTTGAAGTCAGGATTGAATCGCTTGGTGGGGTGGCACCCTATCGTTATAGGTCTATTGAATCAGGCCAGCGGTTCCCATAACCAATCCAGCGGGAGGTCCGATAAGCGTCGGGTATTCCCGGACGGAGTTGGTCTAGTCCGATAGTCTCCGGTAGTAAGGTCTGATAAACACGGGACGTGTAAATTGGGTCTGAAACGGGATAGTCACGGTTATCGGTCGAAGCCAGTTCTAGAGGCGTCAAAACGTAGAGTCCGAAATACGGGCTCGGTCTGCGCCACAATGGCTCGGGTGAATAAGTGGCGGATAGTCTGCGCGATTTCCGATAAACTAGCAAGGGTCCCAATCAGCGTTGGGAAGCGAATATTATCGGGTTAACGTCGTGTCCATTATAAGACGTCCGTCTCGGGAAAACACTCGTTGTCAGTCGCAGATTATGTTTATTGTCGTGGGATAGACATTCCTATACAAGTCACGCCTGTTTAGGTCACTTTTTTTTGTTCTGAAGGTCTGATTAATTCGCGCTGAAGGTACGTCGGGTCGGTGAGCAAAAACCCCTAAACTCCGTATGCTTGTCGGAATGGTCTCGGTATGGCGCGCAAGGGCAATTGCGAGTCATGCTGTAGTACCTATGAGTTGAACGACACGACACAACGGCCAGTTAGCGAAGTCAGAGTCACCGGCCTGCCCGGTCTGATAGCGCGCTGCGAAATACACCGTTGTTAATTAAAGGACACGTGAAACCATCCTACTAATGCCGAGATTGATGATACTATATCGTCATAGCGTAGCTGGCAGGTATGCAAGACAGCAAAATGTAGGGTGTTGTCCATCAAAAGCAGATTGGAACGACTATTCTATCCAGAGTAGAGTAGTCTAGGGCCTACGGGCCGGGAAGTTTTGGTAATAGTAAATGGTGTTTCCGCAACTGCCTATTATTATCGAAACGGTAAGTCTGGGGGTTGGCTTATCAAAATCTAGTGGTTGGATCCTTGAGTCATAGACTATGAGGGTCGGGAGGTCATTGAGGACGGGCTGTAAACCTGTTATCTTTGACTAGTAAGCCTGGTGGGGGGCTTGCATTTTTGATTTTTCGCGTGGTGAGAATTACAGCGGGAATAATGCGGCAATTAACTCCGAATAGGGGCGAGCTGCAGGATCGGTAAGTCTGGTGGGTTGGCTTACTGTTTTGAGCGGGAGAATAGATGGGGGGTAGTATAGCTATCACTCGGTGTTGGTGGTCTGTTTAGGATCACAATGAATCTATTCATCTGTCCTGTCGGTGGGGATGGGACACAATTTTTTAAGGTGAGACCTACGGGTCGGGAATACGTGCAAGATGGCCTCTTCGGAGACCAGTTGTCGTGTATGGATTCAGAGTCAACGCCTGTTGTGGGTTCAAATCCCATTCGGCCCCCTTAGTTGGAAACGATAATACACTTTTCTTTGTCATGCAAGGAGTCAACAATGAAAATCAGACATTTTAGGGCCGAAAGCCCAATCTATCTAGACTTAGTAGAAGGAGCAGATGGAAGTGTCGACCTCGTAGTGGTGGACAACAATGGATAAGAGGTAGATCAGGGATGTATCGCAAAAATAACCAAGAATGGGGAATTGGTGATTAGCAACCATCTGAGCGAATCAATTGGTCTAAAGCTAGGGGGAGAAACGCATCCCCACCCCATTGTGTGGGATATATCTCCGTCATCCACCCCAATCACCCATTAGCCTCAATTTAACATACAACATGTAGTAGGGTACCAGAGGGGTCGCACCGTACATAATGTAGGTCTATCGGATGTTCAATGTAGGAAAAGTCTTTTGACCGAAGGAGAAGAAAAATGAAAACCCTGGGCAGTCTGGCAGTTCTTATCGGAGTACTGGCATTCTTGGCGATCGTATGTTTGATTAATTTCGGTATTGGCGCCCTCCTGTGGCCCTATTCTATCAATTCTTGGCTAGTATACTCAGGTAGGGAACCGGCTTTGGAGTGGTGGATGGGTGGATTGATGGGTTTTGTCCCAGGGACAGGCCAATCTTGCATCCCTATTGCATTCATTACGTTCATCTTGATGCTTTTCATTGGGTAGGTGTCTTTTTCTACCCTAGTCAGAACACTTTCCGCGCATCTTTTCGGAGAATGGCAATAAAATGAGCAGACGGACCCATAATCAAGTATGTTTCGTTGTTGGTTTTGTATTGTACTCTCTTCTTCACCTGGTTTTCCACCACTATTTATCACCCCCAAAACACACTTTATCACCCCTAAAGAGCATATCCGGGTGTTCTGAGGAATAATCGGGGTTTTGGATTAGTCTGGGCGTGCCTTTAACCCAGGCGCACACAAAAAATTGTCCTGACACCGGGCGCCTGTTAAGTATGTCTGGGTGTACTTATAGGGTGTTGGGTTAGGAGAATGATGAAAGCAAAAAACGTTAATCAAACCAGAAAAACAAGACTCGCTCCGTATCTATATCGTGACTGGATAGTCCACCATTACATTGAGGGCGCAGAACAATTCATCGAATTGCTCAATAGAGATAGGTTTTTTTTGAACAAGCCTTTGTTTTTTCCCAACTATGATGTGTACCATGTCCGTTAGGAGCTTCCGGCGTTTCCGTGCATACCCATCGCGGTGTTACATTCGGTTGAATCCCGAAAAACCGATTTGAAAAGCGCGTCGCCAGTAGTAAAGTCACTGTCCTTCGCAAAACTGGTTCCCTTCCGGATAAAGTGAATCAATCCGAATTCCGGGTCTTTTTCACCCAAAAGGACCCATGCGTTCGAGTCGCTAAGGTAGTGGGAAATTATTAACTGGAGATTTCTACGCCTCAATGAGTTAATCCGGTTTTCAGCACTATGAGGATATTTACCGGTAAACAGCAGTTCCACCGCCATTTTTTCATTTTGT
>SDBU01001116.1_pt1 | contig 39290 bp, 51 predicted proteins | sample 2277071 | NCBI WGS metagenome assembly SDBU01 (sample SAMN10397929, study PRJNA504765) | marine sediment metagenome | isolation source: marine sediment core GS08_GC12, 126 cmbsf | place: Arctic Ocean: Gakkel Ridge, Loki's castle | collected 2008 | reverse complement strand
GTACTTGAGGGTAGCCCCGCGGCCGTCTTTTCGGACCTTCCATTCGTCGGTCTCTTCAATGATTTCTTCTTCGAAGCCGACTCGCAGGCCGGTATCGAACCAGGAGCCGTCCACCTGCCGCATGTCGTAGTTGAAATGGTCGATCGGGTCGGCCCCCTCGGGGTAGCCCTGCTCCTGCCAGGCGCGGGTTGTCTCGCCCCAGTAGGATTCGGAGATTCCCATGCGTTCGGGGATTTGCTTGTTCAGCAGCGCGGTGATTATTTCTCGTGAGTTCATAAGGCGGGCGCTCTCCTGGTCGTTGAGATTACACAAAAGCGACCCGCCCATAATAATCATTCGGCGAAGAAAAATAAAGGGTGAAACCGACGCGACGGGATGCGCATCTTGCCGGGGCAGTCGGCTTGCATGGGCCATCGAGGATGTCGTGCGCTTCATGCCGTGACGAAAGCGCACGCGATCCGCGCACAAAAAGCAGCGCGCCGCCGTGGCAAAAACCAGCGCGCCAAAAAAAACTTTTCCGCCGGAATATCAAGCGCCCCATGACTTTACGCGACAGGTGTTCTGGTTAAGCGCATGAAAAGAATTTTTCCTGTTGATATTGAGGCGAGAATGTGATAATATTTGTGCACTGGGTAAGTCAGGTCGTTGTTGTGCATAACTTACTCCTGTAGCAGTCTCAGCGGACACGCGCATTTTCGATATTCGGAATCGGTCTACTACTCGTCATACCACGCGCAATGTGTTCCGTCCCTATGTGGTTGCTATACAACAAGTTAGAGCAACATGGATGACAACATCCACTTCCGGCCCGACCCCCTTCTGCCGGCTGTAGTGCCCGATTCTTGAAGGCTCTGCCGCCGCGTAAATGTTGACAACCTGTGGATAACGTGAATGTGCCAATGTGGCAGTTTGGGGCTCGCGGGGGCGGATAAGAGCGGGCGTCAGGGAGGGCGGCGACGGAGAAGCAGGCGGCGGGCGCCGGCGTTGGCGGGGCGGAGCTGGTCGCGATCTGGGTGATAAGTGAAGGTGCAGCGATAGGGGCGGGGCGAAACGGCCAGATCAACGCGGATCCGCCACCATCCATCCCGAAGTTGGCGGACATCCCAGGTCCAACGCGTCGCATACGTGCCGTCGCGGCGGCGCGATGGATTGATGCGGTCGAGGGCGCGGGACATGGGGTAATCGGGAAAACGCGGCGACCAGGCGTGACTGCGGAACTTGAGCAAAACGGTTATCTTCGCCCAGGCTTCAGCTTCCTGTCGTTCTCGCACGTGGGCCGGCAGCCTTTGATGTGCGTCCAGATCGCGGCGAGGCGGGTCGAAAATCGCCACGAGCCCGATCAAGACGCCGACGATGCCGACGGTGATGAGGCAACCGCGGGCCCAGCGCTCTGATTTGACCATGACCCTCCCCCCCCTTAGAACATCGCGTGCACAAACACGACGCGGCCGATGATCGGATTCTCCGTCGCCTCTTTCAGGCAGATGACCAGGGGCCGATTCTCCTCGGATTCATTCGCTGGGCTCAGCAGGATCTGGTCTCCCAGGATCTGCATCGTGCGGATCACGCAATCATCTTCTTGCCGGACGGCCACGATCCGCCGATCCAGGGCCGCGGGATCGCGCTCCGTGTGGTCGATGCCCACCAGGCTCCCATCGGGGATGTAGGGCTCCATCGAGTCGCCGGCCACGCGCACGCAGGATGTCTGGTCCGGGTGCCGGATCACGCTCCGGTAGCAGATCGCCCAATCCTCGATCTCCTGCTCGAACACATTCCGCGGCGGCCCGGCGGCGATGGCCCCGCCCAGGATCGGCACCGCCACGCACTCTCGAAGTGCATCCTTTATACCAGCATCCTCTCCGCCCTTCAACTCCCGCACCACGATCGCCGGGGCCTCGTGCGCCGCCATGCCGGGCAGCAGCTCTATCGCGCTGTCGAGGTGATGCCGCACGCGCTCGGCGGCGGACTGAGGCCCGTACTCCTGGGGCTCCTCGGCCACGCGGAGAGGATCACCGTTCCGGAACATCGCCCCCGTGCCTGTCAAGAGCCACGCTATATCAACGTTCGTTGATGTCGACAGTGCCGCGAGCACATCATCGGGGATCGTTCTTTCGCGCTCGTACGGCCCGTAACGCTGCCCACTGATCCCCAGTGTCTGGGCCATTTTCGTTTGTCCGCGTGCGCCGAACAGGGATTGGCGCACCCGACGCAGACGGACATTGATGGCCCGCTGCTTCCCCGCAGCTTTATAAACAGCAGTGGATTTTCTTCTTGACATTTCTCAACGATGGTGTATAATACTAACGGTGACACGAGATGAACGACCGATCCAGCACAACGAAACCACGGACGCCAGGTGGGCGTGGACTTTTCAAGCCGCCGATGCCTCTGGCTGGGTGGGTGCGGGCAGAGCCGCGGCCCGGCCCAGCTTTTGGGACCGGCGTGCGCAAGTCCGGTGTGCCCCCTGGCGGTCCGTGGCGCGAAACGGCGCGTGATGTTGGATGCTCAGGCTCATGGTGAGTGACAAGAGGATACCCCAGGCAATGCGAAACGTCAAGGCCAAAACGAAACTGGTCCCGCACCCGTGCGAGGCCACCGTCCGCGCGCTCCGCATCAACGTCCACGCCATCGCCCGCGCGTACGGCTGCGACGGGTCGTTCGTGTGGAACATCCTCGCGGGCCGCTGCACGTGCCCGCCCAAGCTGGACACGATGATCCGCCGGACCGTGGCCGCACGGCGCACGGAGATCACGCGCCACCTGGACGCCCACCCCGTCGCCGCATCCTAGAGGGGCCCATGGACCTCGCCGCCCTCACCCACGCGCAGCGCGCCGGCCTCAATAACCTCCTCGCGCGGAATCGCGCCTGGACGCGCCTGCTCGTATTGCCCAATCTCCACACCGAGCGCCGGATCAATCGCCTCCTTGAAACGGGCGCGATCACCCCCGACATGATTCGGGCGTCCGCTGCGCGCATCGGGGCCGGAACCGGCGAGGCCCATCGCCTGTTTTTCATGCCGCGGCTCGACGAGGAGCGCAAGCGGCCGATCGCGGTCGGCGCCCTGCGCCGCCTGGCCCAAACCTACCAGGACCGGCCCCACGACGAGCGAGGAGATTTCCTCCGCGCAGCGGCCGCGCGAATCGGGTACTCACCGAGGCATCTGAGGCGCTGGATCGAAGCCTACCTGAAGGGGGCCCCCGCTTGAAACCCCCATCCGCCCGCGTTCTGGACCTCGCGCCCGCCCTGCTCGCCCATCTCAAGCAGCACGCCGCGGGCCGGTACCGCGCGATCCCCCTCGCGACCCTGGCCGACTTCCTCGGCACATCCTGGCGCGAGATTGCCGCGATGGTAGAGCATCTACGGGAGCACGGCCATCCCATCGGCACGGCGCGCGCCGCTCCGCACGGGGCCTTCTGGCCGGTCACCGAGAAGGACTATGGCGTCGCGTTGCGCCCGTACCTGGCCGCGCTCAAGCGCATGATGCAGGTGTACTGGCGGATGGTCAAGAACGTGCCCTACCCGCGCCTGGCGCGCAAGATGGAGCGCGAGATGGCGCCGCCCGCTGAACCCAAGCAGGGGGTGCTCTTTGATGCCTGAAGTCGAGGTTTTCACCATTGCCGGCTGCCCCGCCTGCGCCGACCTGATCAGCCGCCTCGACCAGGCCGGGATCCCCCACACCGCGATATCGGGCGACACCGTCGACGGCGGCGCGGAGCTGATGATGCGCGGCGGCGACCTCTCATTCCCCCAAGTGTACGTGGATGGCGAGCGCACAGATCCGGGCAGGCTTTTGGCACACGGAAAGCCTGGGGAGGGGGAGATCAATGCTTCCTAGAACCGCGCGCACCCGCCCGAACGGCCTCCACGATCTCGCGCATTTCCGTCAACAGTTCGGCGTCAGTGCCAATATTGGCGCCAGAATCGGGCTTCAGATGCCGGAGACTCATGCGCGCTTGTTCCCGGTCTTCAGCCATCAGGAGCAAGAAAAGGTCATTCGTGTACTGGCTGTCGGCAAGAAAGAAGCTCAACTCCATCACGACGATCTGCTGCAGACCGGGGCCCAGGGCCTCGATTTCAGCCTTGAAGCGGTCGAGAAAGCCGCAAAGCCGATCTCGGCAACGGTCAAGCGCCAGGTCGGTACGCCTCAACGCCGCCCTGTACAGCTCCTCGCTTTCAGCGTCCTTCATTTCGGCCTCCCTCGCGTTTGCCAATTGGCAAGCGGGCGCGCCATGCCAGAGGAAATAACGCCATGCACGAAAACACTTCCGAGAAAAGCCTGGTCCTGCCCGGCCCCGGTGATCGGATGCCGGATTGGATCACCGAGGGCCGCGACTGGAATCTATCTCGGATAACCGAAGAAGTCAAGGTTTACGCTCGGATCAGCGTTCAGGGCATCTTCGAGATCGGCAAGCGGCTACTATGGGCGCGAGGAAGCCTGGGGGGAGACAATTTCCTCAAGTGGCTGGAGGCGGAGGTCCCGATTCCGCAGAGGACCGCGTACCGGTTCATGGCCGTCGCGGCGAAGATGGGGCCGCGGCTGGACGGGAACCCGGCCTATCTCAGTCTGCGCAAGGGGACGCTTTACGCCCTTCTCGATGTTCCCGACAAGGAACTCGACCGCCTGGACAAGGCCGGGAAGCTCGACGGCCGGCCGTTGGACAAAGTGGACGGCATGACCGGCGACGAGAAGAATGAGTACATCCGCAAGAGCCGGGCGAACAAGAAGCGCTACCAGGTCATGGCCGAAAAATACAAGGCGCAGACGGCCGCGCTGAAGGCCGTGATGGAGGACAAGGCCGGGCGGCGCCCGGACCAAAACCTGCTGGTGGTGGCCATGATAGACGAGGAGATCAACCTGTGCATCTACAAGGCGGAGCAACTGGCGGAGCGCGTGGATCCGCGCGACGTGCGGATCAAGTCAAAGCTGGTCGGCGTATGTCGCGAAGCGTACCTGCGCCTGGAGGCGCTGGAGGGCGACCTGGCGAGGGCTCCCGACTAGTCAGGTGCCCGTACTGTGGCGGCAAAGGCGTTTTCGGTCGCGGCAGCAACCTGAGCATCTGCCGCGATTGCGACGGCGAAGGCCGGATCAAGCTGGGCGGCGGCGGACAGTTTCACCCCGATAAGGAACGCAAGTGAAATCGCCCGCCTCACAATACGCCGACGACATCGACCGCGAGCTGCACGGCGTCCCGCCGGGCGATCGCGGCCGCATCGTCGCGCGCTGGGCCGCCCACCTGGGGTGCTCGACCGGCGCCATCTACCGCCATCTGGCCTCGCGCAAGGCGGGATCGCGCCCGCGGCCCCCGGAATGGCCATACGATCACATCATGGCCGTGGCCGCGATCCGCGAGCGATGCCGCGACAAGCGCCGGAACCGCCTCTTGCCCATCGACCAGGCCATCCGGGTAGGCGAGCGCGCGGGCGGGATCCCCTCCGGCGCCGTCACGGTCTCCACATACTCCAGGGCGGCCCGGGCGCTCGGCCTCAACCGCCCTAAGGCGGTCGTTCGCTTCGAGGCCACGCATAGCAATCAGTCACACCAGGCCGACGTATCAGGCTCCGACTATCTCTACCCCGAACGCACGCGCGAGGGCCACGTGCTGCGCCTGGTCGACCTCGACAAGCGGTCGTACAAGAACAAGCCCCCGCGCATCAACCGCTGTGTGCTCTGGATCTGCCAAGTCGTCGACGATCACAGCCGCGCCAAGTACGCGCGCTACTTCATCGCGCCGTCCGAGAGCGCGCCCGCGGTCGCCGAGGTGCTCCTGGAGGCTTGGGGCGGCCGCCAAGAGCGCCGCATCCCCCTGGCCGGGATCCCCGAGTACTTCCACGGCGACAACGGCCCCTTCCGCAAGTCCAAGCTCGGCCGCCAATTCCTCAAGCGCCTCGGCGTCGGCGAGATCCCGTCCGCCCCGTACAACCCCCGCGCGCGCGGCAAGGTGGAAAGGGCCCACCGCACGCTCTTCGAGCGATTCGAGCTGGCGCTCTACGACGCGTACTACCGCGAGGGCCGCGACGAGTACACTGTCGAGGAGCTGAACGAACTCCTCATCACCGATTACGTGATCCCCGAGAATGAGCGCGCCCACCCCCTGTACCGCGACCGCACGCGCACCGAGGTCTACCTGGCCGACCGCGGCGCCGTGCGGCTGCCGCCCGAAGATCCGTCCGCGGTCCTGTATCGCGAGAGCGTGGCCCACGTCCGCCGCGACCGAACGATCAGCGTCGACGGCGACCTCTACCTGCTGCCAGGCGAGTGCGTGGACCAAAAGGTCCGCGTCTATTTCGACCTGCAGGGCCGCATCGCCTGCGAACTCGACAGCGGCCAGATCATCACCCCCGCCGCCTTCAAGCCCGACGCCCTGGCCGTGGACGGCGAACACATCCACGCCATGCCCGCCAGCCCCGCGGAGCGCGTCGAGAAGGCCGCCAAGGCCGGCCGCCCGCCCCCGCGCGAGCGCGCCCGCGCGCCCGTGTTCCATGGCGTCTTCGCCGCGGACACCGCCGACGTCGACGGCCCGTTCACCCGCCAGGTGCAATACCCGATGGAGACGGCCCGCGCCCGCCTCGGCCAGACCCTCGGCCAGCCGTACTCGAGCTTGGCCGAGCCCGTGCGCAACGCCTTCGAGGAATTGGTCCGCCGCGATCCATCCGCGGGCACGGTCGACGAAGCCATCGACCGCATCGCCGCGGAGATCGAGAAACAGCGCACCGCAGGAACAGGAGCGTGACGATGGATGATCAGACAAGGGACACCCGGAGCATAGGGACAAGGCTCGACGACATTGCGCGCGCGGTTGCCTGGGTAGGGTACGTTCTGGTTTTCGCCAGCGTTGCTGTCGTGACCATGCTCGCGGCTCTCGTTGCCGCGCTGGCGAAAGCGAACTAAGGCATGAAAGAGGAGATGGACATGAGCGACCGCGAGTTCACGACGATCGCGTTCAAGAGCGACGGCCGGGTCGGCGTCAACCTGGCAGGCTGTCGCAGGGCCGACGGCAGGGTGTCGTTGATCCGCTGCTATCAGACCCCATACTCCGACCTCATGAAGCGCCCGGAGTGCTTCGAGCTCACGGCTGAGGACGCCCGGCTCTTGCAGGAGTGGCTCGTCGCAACGAAGGGAACTGAGGAATGATGGATGCAAGGATCATCGTCGACGTCTTTCCGGGCTGGGGCCTGCTCTCGCGGCCTTGGCGCGAGGCGGGCTTCCCCGTCCTGTGGGGCCCCGACCTGCTCTTTGGCGAGACCGTGGAGGAATGGCCGTTGCCTCTCGACGTGGCGTGGGGCCTTGTGGGCGGCCCGCCGTGCCAGGCCTTCAGCATCGCCCGCAGCGGAGCCGCCGGCCCGCTTGATCGGCAGTGCCGAGACATGACGCCTGAGTTCGTGCGCCTTGTCAAGCAGGGCGAGCCCCAATGGTTCCTGATGGAAAACGTGCGCCAGGCGCCGATCCCACGGATCGACGGATATCGCGTGCAGCCGATGCTGCTGGATAGCGCCGATTTCGGCTGCTACCAATCGCGCGTTCGCCGATTCACGTACGGCACGCGCGACGGCACGCGCCTGGCCGTGCCCGAAAGCCTCGCATCGAATCCCGCGCCCGTCCCGTGTATCCTCGCCCCGCGCGGAGGCGGGCGCCGCTCCTCATTCGAGAAGCGAATGCAGAGGCAGATCACCATCCCCGATCTCTTGGCCGGAGCGGGCCTGCCAGTCGACACCCCGACTCCGTGGGCGTTCACCAAACGCGGCTGGGGGCAGGTCTTGGCGAATGCGGTTCCGTTGTCCGTCGGCAGAGCCCTGCGCGACGCAGTACTCGAGGCCCATGGCATGGGAGTATGATGATGGACGAATACCTGGAACATCTCGGCGTCCGCCGTTGGAAGGGATTCGACTCTGGAGCCGTGTGCGCGTGCCGCGACCTGGCGCGCGTCAGGAAACTCGTCATGCTGGCGATGCGGCGCCAGGCGTGGATCGCCATCCGGGGCGAGGTCGGATCCGGCAAGACCACAGCGGTCAACGACGCGCTCGCGGCCGAGGCCGGCCGGGGGCCGTCGCGCGTGATCAGGCCACAGGCCCTCGACGTGCCCCGCCTCCGCATCGGCCACGTGCTCGAGGCCATCGTCCGCGACCTCTCAGCGGAGACCGTTCGCCAGTCGATCGAGGCGCGGTCACACCAGGCCCGGCGCCTCCTGGGCGAGGCGGCCCGCGCGGGGGCGGTCTGCATCGTAATCGAGGACGCCCACTACCTGCACCCGCAAACGCTCTCCGCGCTCAAGCGCCTGCGCGAGATGGAGTTCGCCGGCCGCACGCGCCTGGCCGGGCTGATCCTCGTCGGCGCGCCCGAACTCTCCGCCCGCCTCCGCCGATGCCCGGAGGCCGGCCTGCGCGCGCGCGCCATCGAGATGAAGGGCTTTTCCCGGCGCGAGGTCGCAGGCTACATCGAGTGGCTCGGCGTGGCGAAGATCTTCGAGCCTGCGGCCCTCGACCTGGTCGCGCAACTGGCCGTGCGGCCTCTGGCGATCCAGACCCTGATCCGCGACGCCGCTGAGCGCGCATTCTACGCCGGCGCCAAGCGCATCGCCGTCGACCACATCGCCGGCGACGACCTCCGCAGCCGCGCGGCCATCGCCGGCCCGTCCGCGGTCTCGCGCGCGACCGGGGTCGCCAAGTCGACGGTCAGCGAATACGTCCACGGCAAGCGCCTCACCCCCCAGACCGAGGCCCGGATCCGCGACGGCCTGGCCGACCTCGGCCGCAAGAAGGCGAGCGCATAATGCGAATCAGAGCCCTCACCATCTGGCAGCCATGGGCCGAACTGATCATGCGCGGCGAAAAGCTGTGGGAAACGCGCTTCTGGGACAACGTGCCAGTACGCATTGTCGGGCAGCCGCTCGCGATCCACGCGGGCAAGGTGAAGAATGAAACCGTGCGCTACGACTGCCAGTCGTTCGATATCGATCCGGACACACTCACGTACGGCGCGATCCTGGGCACGGTGCACGTCCCGGAGGTCCGCCGCCTGACCACAGAGGACTCCGAGGCCGCGCTCTGTGTGTGCAACGGCAAGGTGGGCATCGGCTGTGAATATCCGATCTGGCTGCTCAAGCCGCTTCCCTGGAAGGGAACGCAAGGCTTTTTCTGGGTCGACATCCCGGACGATCTGGTACCCGAGTCTCATGTCCGACCTGTATGAAGATTGGCCCGAGCTGCGCAAGGCTATCGCCGCGGGCGCGGCCGCGGTCGCGAATCGGTCGCGGACGCAAGAGGCGTTCGCCGGCTGGCTCGACCGCGTCCGCGTCGGCCAGGCGAGGCTCAGCGCCGAGGCCGTCGAATGGGCCCTCCTCGCGGCCCAGGCCATCACCAGGGTCGGCCCCAACGCCGAGCGTCCGAAACCGAAACCGAAACCGAAACCCGGACCGCAATCCGAACCGTCGTTTGACGCCTGGGCCCGTGAGCAGCCCTGGCACAAGGAACCCGCGAAGTCGTAGAAAGGAGACGGAGATGGGAAAGCGCAAGAAGTTGCCGGAGGTTACCAAGCGCACGGCAATCCAAGACTTTGAGAACGCGGACGGTCGACTCCTCGACCTGGGCAAGGCCCAGATCGCGCTCCAGAAGCTCGAAGCCGATATGAACATCCGCATCAATGGGATCAAAGAGCAGTTCGCGGCCAAGGCGATCGCGCTCGCTACAGACGCCGCCCACATCGAGGGCGAGATCAAGCAGTTCTTCGAGGAGAACGTGGGCCTTATGGCGGGGCCCATATTCAAGGGGTCCTGGGGCAAAATCACCTACCGCCTCAACCCGCCGAAGATCACCCTCCTGCGCGGGAAGAAGGAAGCCGGAATCGTCGCCGCGCTCCAGGCAGCCGGCCGCGACGACGTCCTGCGTACCACCATTGTCCTCAACCGCCAGGCGATCCTCGAAGCGGGCCTGGACGAAGAACTCGACAAGCTGGGCGTCCGCGTCACGCGCACCCAGACGTTCAAGGCCGCCCCCGACCTCGTGAAGATCGCGACCCAAGCCCCGGCCCCTGGGCGGGATGGCGTGGCGCCCCATCGGGCGTCGGGACTCCCTGCGCCCGCCCAGGCAAGCCGAAAGGAAACCGGCGCGGCATGAGTGCGACGACCCAACAAGCGAGACTACCGGCCGCCTTCCCCATAGTCGGCGGCAAGTGGCGCCTGGCGAAACGGATCGTCGGCCTCATGCCGGCCCACGACATCTATGTCGAGCCCTTCACCGGGGCCGCGAACGTGTTTTTCGCCAAGCCGCGGGCGCGGATCGAGTGCCTGAACGATATCGACGGTGATATCGTCAACTTCTTTCGGGTGCTCGGGGATCCCGCTGCGCTGCGTCGATTGGTGGATCGCCTGCGCCTGACACCTTACTCGCGGGAGGAATACGAGCGATGCTGCTGCACGGATCCGCCATCCGATCCGGTGGGCCGGGCCTGGCGATTCTACGTCCTCGCGCGGCAGTCGTTCGGCGGGTATCGCCCGGCGAACAATGGAAAGGCCTTCTCCGGGTCGACTCGCGGCCGCTGGCGCAGGAGCCTTCGGATCAACAAGAATGAGGCGGCAGTCTGGCGCGACGCCCCGGAGGCGCTCCTGGACATCGCCGAACGCCTACGCGGTGTCTTCATCGAGAATCGGGACTTCCGCTATGTGATCGCGCGGTACGATCGGCCCGACACTTTGTTCTACCTCGACCCGCCTTACATCGGGCACGAGGGCTACTACGACCGGAACTCGTTTGCGCCCGTGCGCCACGTCGAACTCGGCAACGTCCTGAATCGGATCCAGGGCAAGGCGATGGTCAGCTACTACCCACACCCCAGCCTGGAGCGCCTTTACCCCGCGGACCGCTGGCGCCGCGTCGAGTTCCAGGCGACCAAGAACACGCAGAACGTGGCCCGCGGGCGGAAGCATGAGCGAGTGACCGAACTGGTCTTGTGCAACTTTGATGCCTGATTGGAGGCCCCATGCTCACCACCCTCTGGTACACCATCGTTTACCCGCTGGCCGCGTACGGCCTGGTCTGCCTGGTCACGCGCATCTGCGACCGGCTCCACGGACCGCGCAAGCCGCGCGTGGATCACGACAGCCGGATCCGCCGCGAGGATCAACGCCGTCGCCACAGGAAGAAATGACATGCCGCGCAAAGCGCCCACAGCCGATTGGCTCCGCCGCGTGCTTGACGAGGCCGACCGTAGGATCCAGGACGCGCTCGACGTTATCGGCGAATATCGTGGCGGGAACCCCCAGTTGCACAAGCTCAACCGCGAGATGCGCGGAGAGCTGCTCCAGTCGCGCGCCGAGCTGCGCAGCCTGCGCGCATCATTGCAGGAGGCATACGCCGATGGCGAAACAGAACGCGCCCCAGCCCCCGCTGATCATGGGCGGCCAGGGCCGCTCCGACGCGTCGGCCCATGACGACGCCTGCAACGCCTGCGACATCATCATCTGCCTGGCCGGCCTCGCCCTCGCCATCATCGCCGGCCTGGCGCTTGGAAGGATATAGCCCATGACAGCCGACGAAAAGTACGAGGCCGCGAGAAAGGCCATACTGGCCATATTCGGTGACACATCAGTTGTGCGCGTGGAGACCGTGCGTTCATTAGAGGCGCTGGCCTCTTGGATCCAGGATTTGCTGGAGACGTTGGAATAGTAGCGAGGCGCCCATGCGTTCACGCCGAGTCACACGCCCGATGCATCGTTGCCTCATGACGCTCCTCACGCGCGCGCGCCGCGAGCTGGAAGGATTCCCGGAGCGGCACGAATGGGCCGAGGCCCAGGTGGGCGAGCCGTCGACCCGCCGCATGACGCGCGGCCAGGTCGACCACTGCATCCGACAGCTCCGCTACGTGCTGGGCGAGGAGCCGCACGCGCCGCGCGCGTACTGGCTGGCGACCCCGTCCCAGGTGCGGAAGATCCAGGCGCTCGCCCGGCGCGTCACCTGGCGCGTGAGCCTCGAGGCGTGGATCCGCGGACGCCAGCTCACGCCGTTTCGCGCGGAGCGATGGGACGGCCATCTCCGCACCCTCGCCCGGTCCGAGGCCACGGCCGTCATCACCGGCCTCGACGCCCTGGCCGACATGGAGGCGACCCTGTGCCCAAGGTGAAACAGCTCCTGGCGCCCAAGGAAGTGGCCGCGCGATGGCGCGTCCACGTTGGGACGATCTATCGCCTGATCGAGTGCGGGCGCCTGCCCGCGTTCCGCGTGTTCAGCCTGTGGCGGATCCGCCTCGACGCCGTGATCGCCTATGAGGAGCCGTCCGAGGACCCTATTCCTTAGCGCTACGTGTGCATGTTGCCCGTGCTTGTGCACAAGGCCTGGAAAGGTATAGGCCGTAGGCCTATGCTTGAGTAGACGGCGGGCGGCCCCAGGCGCAGATGGATGGAGGGAACACTTGTGACCGAGATACTCAAGGCCGCGATACAACTCGGCGTCGCAGGCCTTTTCGCCGCCATGTGGTGGTACGAGCGCGCCGACCGGATCAGGTCGAACGGCGTGGCCCGCCGCGCGAACGATTACGCCGAGATGTTGCGCCAGATGTCCAAGCAGCTTTTCGAGGTCGTGGAACACAACACCGAGGCCGTCACCCGCCTCCGCGAGCACTGCGAGCGCACCTGCCTGCTCGCGGCCGCCGCCGACGCCCGCAAAGAAAAGAGCCCGGCATGAAGCGTCTCCTGATCGTCACGGCCATCGTGGCCTTTGTCGCTGCCTCCCTCCCGGCCTGCAATATGTACCAGCGCGAATCCGTGATGTACGTCCTGACCGATCCGATGGAAGATCAACAGGCCATCGCCCCCGCTCCCGAACCCGCGACGCCCTGGTGGCAGGTCTGGGCCACCATGCCGCCCGAACTCGCCAAGACGCTCGGCGCCTCGCCGGTCGGCATCGTGCGCGAGGCGATGAAGGGGCTCACCAATATCGTCAACGGCGTAGTGCGGATCGAGACCGGCCGCGCCAGACGCGCCATGACCTACAGCCGCACCCTGGTCGGCGCGCGGCACGAACTCGACCTGCTCGGCCAATTCCAGGCCATGGGCAAGGAAGCCATGGCCGTCAGAGGAGGGGAAGATGCGAAGCTTGCTGAAAAGCCGGAAGTTCTGGCTGGCGGTCTCCGGAGTCTTGATCCCGGTGATCAACAATCTGTGCAACCTGAACCTGGACCCGACTGAGGTCGGCGCGGCCCTGGGCGTCCTGGCCGCGGCCATCATCGGCATCGCCATCGAGGACGCAGCCGAGAAACGGAGCGGAGTGGCCGCGGTCATCACCATCGAGGACGCCCCGAAGAAACGGAGCGGAGTGATTCGATGATCGTGGGCAAGCGACGCTTGACCGAGCGCATCGCCGAGATGACGGATTGCTCGAAGGTGTTTGCGGGCCGGCTGCTGGACGTGGCCCTTGACGAGATCCTCGATGCGATCGTGCGAGGCGACGAGGTCCGGCTGGCCGGTATCGGGACCTTCGCGCTCAAGAGAATCAGCGAACGCCGGTTCCGCCATCCGGCGACGAACAAACCCATCATCGTGCCCGCGCACCTAAAGCCCATGTTCAAGTTCTTGCCCCAAGTCACGCGCCAGATCCGGAACGACACCGGCGGCGCCTATCGGCCCATGTGATGAAGAAACTGCCCAAGCGCATCTCGGATAAATACCGCGCGCACGTCGACGACGTGGCCCGCCTCCTGGCCGAGGAGGCGCGGTGCTACAGCCGCGCGGCGCGCCGGTGCCAGACCGAGCTGGGCCTGGCGAAGGTGACGGAGCGCACGTTGCGCCGGTGGCTGAACGTCGCCGAGTTCCGCGCCGCGGTCGAGGCGTACGAGGACGCGTCCGCGGACCGCAAACGCACGCGCCCCGCGCTGCGCGGCCCTGCGCGCATCGCCTGGCTCACCGACGTCGAGGAGAACCTCCGCACCGGGTACGACGAGGCCGAGGCCGACAAAGAGCGGGACCGGTGCCTGGGCCATCTGCTCAGGGTCGGCGCCGAGATCCGCCAGGAGGAAACGCACTACGAGAGCCTCCGCCAAGCCCAGGTCCGGCGGTCGTTCGCCCGCTTCCTCCGGAACCTCGTCAAGTGGATCTCCCGCCGGCACGAAAAGCTTTTCGCCGTCATGGAGCCCGTGATCCGCGACGCGCTGTCCAACGTGCAGCAGATTATGAAGGGCGAGCCTGAATGAGGCCGAGCGCCGACATCCTGGATCCCGCCGCGGCCGGCCGAGCCGGCCTGCTGGAACTCGACCGCGTGGGCGAGGACCTTGCTCTCAAGATCGCCTCCTCGCCCATCGAGGAGGCCAGGGAGACGCGCCGTGGCCCTGACTACGAAAAATACCGCCGCAATCCTGCGCTCTGGTTTCGGCACAAGATCGGCGCGACCTCCGCGCGCACGCGCAAGCGCGGCAGCCTCCTCGCGTGGCTCAAGAAACAGCAGCCGGGTTCGCACGAATGGGCGTGGACCGCGCTCGAGGAGAACCGCATCCTGAAGGACGGCGAGGAGAAATACCAGGAGCAATGGCTGCGCGCCGTCGGCGCCCATCCGCGCGTGGCGCTGCGCACGGCGAACGGCGTGGGCAAGACCGCGGTCATGGCCTGGCTCGTGCTCTGGTTTCTCGATTGTTTCCCCGGCGGCCGCGCGGTCACCACCGCGGGCACCTGGTACCAGGTCGAACACCAGCTCTGGCGCGAGATCCGCACCTGGCGCCGGCGCACGCGCAACGGGTACCGCATCCCCGGCGACGCCCTGAAGACGCGCCTCGACATCGACGACGACTGGTTTGGCATCGGCCTGAGCCCCAAAGACGCCGACTATTTCGAGGGCATCCACGGCGACGCCGTGCTCCTCATCTTCGACGAGGCCAAAAGCATCGACCAGGGCATCTACGACGCGGCCCGCCGCATCCTCAAGGGCTCGCGGTACAGCCGATGGGTCGTCGCCTCCACGCCGGGCAATCCCTCCGGCCCGTTCTGGAATCTGTCTGGCAGCGACGAGTGGAAGGAATTCCACTTGTCCGCGTACGAGTCGGCCCGCGTGCCGTTCCACGATATCGAGCGCGACATGCGCGAGGTGCCCGAGGACTCGCCCCTGTTTCGCTCCATGATCTGCGGTGAGTATTTCGACGCCGTGCTCAACGCCCTTGTGCCGCTCAAGGCGGCGATGGCCGCGCGCGAGCCGGCCACGGATCCCATGTCGGGGTTCGGCCTCGGGTGCGACGTGGCCCGGTTCGGCGCGGACGAAACGGTGATCATCATCCTGAAGGACGGCGACATCGCCTATACCGACATCGCCCGCGGCCAGGACACGCAGCGCACCGCGGGGCGCGTCCGGCGCCTGGCCGAGGAGTTCGAGATACCCGACGGCGCTATCGCCGTGGACGATACCGGCGTGGGCGGCGGCGTGACCGATGCGCTCTACGCGCAGGACATCGCCGTCCGCCGCGTGAACTTCGGTTCCGCGGCGCCCGGCCCCCACGCGAAACAGTATCACAACATGCGCGCGTACCTGTACGGCGAGGCGGCCAAGCGGATCAAGGCCCGCGCCGTCGGCCGCGTGACGCGCCGCTGCGCCCAAGAGATGGCCGCGCACGAATACTGGTACACGCCGTCGAACAAACTCCAGATCGCGCCCAAGAAGGAAGTGAAGCAAGCCCTCGGACGGTCGCCCGACGAGGCCGACGCCTTGGTCCTCGCCATCTACGCCGCGGCTGCCGAGGAGACGCCCGGCCTGTGCTGGATCTAGATCCCATGCTGAAACGAGTAGCCGCCGCCATCCAGGCGTTCCGCCGCCCCTCAGTGGTCGAGGGCAATCTCGCCCTCAAGGCGACGGAGAGCGAGATCGTGGACGGCACGCGCGGCTGGGAGATCTTCGAGCCGTTTCTCTCGGGGGCGGGCGCCGGGGCCAAGGGCGACAAGGCGCTGATGCAGCTCTACAGCAAGCTGTCGCTCGTGTGGATCTGCGTGCGCGAGTTGCAGACCTCCACGCCGGAGGCCCGGCTCCGGTTCATCCGCCGCGACCCCGCGGGCGAGGTCGTCGAGGTCACGGCCCATCCGATGCTCGAGCTGCTGCATAGGCCGAACCGCGACATGAGCGGTTACGATCTCCTCGAGTACATAGTCATGCACTTGCACCTGGCCGGCAAGTCGTTCCTGTGGAAATGGCGATCCGGCCGCGGCCGGCCGGCCGAGGTATGGCCCGTGCCGCCCAACCTGGTCAAGGTCGTCACCGGCACGCTCCACCCCGACGGCGGCGGCCAGCTCATTCAGGGCTACAAGGTCCTGATCGACAAGGAGTGGATGCCCGTCGAGGCGCGCGACATGGTCTACATGCGCTTCCCGGACCCGCTCAGCCTGACGTCCGGGCTCTCGCCCCTGCTGGCCGGCGCGCGCGAGACCGACGCCGAGGACGAACGCGCGGATTATACGAAGCACATCCTAATCAACTATGGCGTGGCCGGCGGAGTCGCCTCGACCGACCAGCCGCTCACCGCGAAGCAGGTCGACTCGATCCGGCGGCAGATGACGAGCCGGATTTCCGGCGACAAGCGCGGCAGCCTTCTGCTGCTGCACAGCGGCCTCAAGCTCGACCAGGGCGCCATGACGCCGAAAGAGATTGATCTGCCCGGCGTGGCCTCCATGTCCGAGAGCCGCATCTGCGCATTGTTCGGCGTGCCCCCCGAGGTCGTCGGGGTCCGGGTAGGCCTCGAGCACTCGACGTACAGCAACAAGGCGGAGGCCCGCAAGCGGATGTGGGAGGACACGATCAGCCCCCTTCTGCGCCGCCTGGCCGGCGGATTGACCGACGGCTTCCTCCGCGCCGAGGGCGACCAGCGGACCGAGGTGGACTTCGACACCTCCGACGTGCGCGCGCTGCGCGAGGACGCGGACAAGCGCCACGAACGCTGGCGCGCGGACTGGGACTCCGGACTCGCCATGCTCAACGAAGCGCGCGCGGGCCTGAGCCTCGTGCCGGTGCGGGATGGCGAGGTCTTCAAGCTCCACCTCCAGGACGTGCTCCAGCCCGCGACCCCCGAGGCCTCGCCGGCCAAGGCGCGCCGCGCAGTACTGCTGCCGTTCAATGCGAAGGAAAGAGTCGCCGGCCTCCGCATCGCGGAGTCGCGGCCCACGCTGGGCGCAGTGTGGGAGCCCAAGATCGCGCGCGTTTTTCGCGCCGAGCTCATCAAGCGCGGCGCCGATGCCATCGCCGCGATCGAGGAGCAGGGCACGGGCGGATCCCTCGAGGACGCCTGGCGTGCGCTGGCGACCAAATGGTCCGAGCGAACGCGCGAGGTGTTCCGCCCCCTGGCGTACGAGATGGTGTCCGAGGGATACGAACTCGGGCTCCGCGAACTCGGGTTGCGGAAACAGGCCGAGCCCACGCTGGACATCGACTGGGATTTCCAGCGCGACGCCCTGGTCGCCGACCTCGATGAATACGTGGTCGAGGTCTGCGACGCGACCGCGGCCACCACGACCGCGGACCTCACCGGCCTCCTGCAGCAGGGCGTGCAGGAGGGCTGGGGGGCCGCGGGGCTCGCGGACAAGATCGCGGCGTACACCGAGGAGGGGTACGAATGGCGCGCGTTGCGCATCGCGCGCACCGAGAGCATCCGCGCGTATAATTACGGAGCGCGGCGATCCTACATAGACGCCGGCGTCCAATACGTCAAATGGCTGTCGGTCGGCGACTCCTGCGCAGTGTGCAGCGCCGAGGCCGCCAAGGGCGCCGTGCCCATCGAGGACTTTACGCCGCCGCCGAAACACCGGAACTGCACATGCTCGCACGCCGCGGTGGTGGAGTGAACGAATGAGCGCCGAGACCACACAGAACTCGAACTCCGCAGGAAGCGGCCTGGCAGCCGATCACGCACGCGGTGGGGCCATCGGCCCAGCGCCCCGTTCGCGAACGCAAATGAACGGGTTTACGGCCCGTGACGGGCATCCTGGAGGACCGGCCGTGCAGCGAAAAGAGCGCGATGTCGAGCGGGAGCGCAAAATCGTGCGCGCCCAGATGAAGATCGCCGCTGACGACGAGAACGTGATCGAGGGCTACGCCGCGGTGTTCGGCAACATCGACGACGGCTTCGACCGCATCGCCAAGGGCGCGTTCCGTACCACGATCAAAGAGCGCATCAAGACCGGCAAGATAAAGCTCACCGACAGCCACGGCACGGACGCGGCCCGGATCCTCGGCACCGTGTTCGAGGGCCGCGAGGATGCTCACGGCCTGTTCGTCCGCGCCCGCGTGTCCGATGATCCCCAGGCCCAGGCCATCAAGCTGAAGGTGAAGGAAGGCCACATCGACGGCATGAGCATCGGGTACCAGGCGCTCGATTACAAATACGTCGAGGAGGGCAAGATCACCATCCGCGACCTGCGCGAGATCAAGCTCTTCGAGGTCGCTCTCACTGCGTTCCCCATGAATGAACTCGCAAAGGTGACAGGCGTTAAGAGCGCCGCGCTCCCCTTCCAGGACTTGCCCCTGGCGGACGCCGGCCAGGCGTGGGACGCCGGCGCCGCGCGCAAGCGCGTCGAGGCCTGGGCCGGCGGCGATAATATCAATTTCGCGCAACTCCATCGCGCGTTCCTCTGGCACAACGCGGCCGCGCCCGGCGACGTGGCCTCATACAAATGTGTTATCGCCGACGTGATCAACGGACACCTTCTGGCCGTGCCCCGCGCCATCTTCGCCGCGGCCACGGTCCTGCAGGGCGGACGCCGCGGGGTCCCGGAGGCCGACCGCGCGAAGATGAGAGAGCACGTCGCCCGCTACTACACGAAGCTCGACCGCAAACCCCCGTGGGATCGCAACGCGCGAGCCCTCGGCGCCGTCATGGCATTGGTCGACGAGGGCACACTCGAGCTCGCGCTTTCCACGCCGGAGAGTCGCGAATCGGGCCGTCTCCTCGCCGCCGTCGACGAGGCCCTGGAGACCATGGATCGCGTGCGCGCCGATCTCCAGGCTCTCAAAGCGGCCGGGTCGCCCCCCGCGGCGCCCACCGTGGACAAACTCCGCATCCGCATGGCGCGCAACCGCCTGGCCCTGCTCGACGTGTAGCCGGGCCCAAACCCAACTGTGATAGGAGATGAGACATTGACGGAGCGATACAAGAAGCTCCTGGCGCGAATCAAGGCGCTCCAGGAGGAATCGAAGACGGCGCTGGACGAATCGGAGATCGAAGGTCTGACCGCCGAGGCCCACACGGCCAAGGTCGAGGCCGCGAGCGCCAAGGCCGCTGAGGTCGAGGCCCTGCTTCCGCAGCTCGCGCAGCTCAAGGGTGCCATCGAGGCCGAGAAGCAGATCGCCGAGGCCGAGGCCGAACTCAGCCGGATCGACTCGAAGGCCGGCCAGGTCCCCGGCGCGGCCACGGTCGTCGTGGGCGAGGAGCCCCTCGACCGCGCCGCGGTCCAGAAGCAGGCTATCATCAAGTTCGTCTGCGGTGGCATGGGGGCGCTCACCGACGAGGAACGCAAGGCCCTCTCGCCCACCACGAAAGAGGACCGCGAGCTGGTCGCCAAGGCAGCGGGCAAGGGCGAGGATAAGCAGAGCCCGCTCACCAGCGCCGCGGCGTCCGCGGGCGTGCTCGTGCCGCCCGAGTACCGGACCGAGCTGCTTCGGTACATGGACGAACTCGCCGCGCTGCGGCCGCGCGCGACCGTCATCACGACGAACACGAATCAGCTCCTCTGGCCGCGCTTGGCCCAGGGCTCGCACAAGTTCGGCGGCGTGGTAGCGACGTGGACCGCAGAGGCCGCGGCCAAGACCGAGGCCGTGCCCGAGTTCGAGCAGCTCGAGATCGACCTCCACAAGATGGCGGCGTACACCGTGGTATCGGACGAATTGCTCGACGACAGCAACCCGGCCATCGCGACCATCGTCCAGTCGTTGTTCGGTGACGCCGTGCTCGACCTCGAGGAGACCGCCTTCCTCTCGGGCACGGGCGTGGCCCAGCCGACCGGCATCATCAACTCGGCCGGCATCGGCACGGTCGCCCGCGCGGGAGCGGGCGCGGTCGTGTATGCGGATCTCGTGAATCTCACGTACGGTATCCCGCCGAGGCATCGCTCACGCGGCGTCTTTATCGCCGACGATACCGTGGTCCAGGCCCTCAAGCTCCTGGTCGACGGGCAGAACCGGCCGCTCTACTACCGGTCGTACCGCGAGGACGGCGACGCGGAGCGCCTGATCGGGTACCCGATCGTCGAGACCACCCGCACGCCCAACATCGGCATCACCGGCGACATCATTTTCGGCGACATCAAGCAGTACGTGATCGCCGATCGCCAGGGCATCGCCATCGGCCGGTCCGAGCACGTGTACTACCTGCGCGACCTGACCGTGATCCGTGTGGTCAAGCGCGTGGGCGGCGACTGCCTGGTCCCGCAGTGTTTCGCGGTGCTCGAAGGCACGGAGTCGTAGACGCTGTAGTCTCCCACATAGGATGATCGCAATGCGCTATATCTGCCTCAAAGAGTTTCGGTACCAGGATGGCCGGGCGAACTTCCACACCGTCAACCCGGGCGATATCGTGGATTTGTTCAACCGCCACGTGGTATCGAAACTCGAGGCAGGGGGCGCGATCACGCTGAAGTCGGCCGGCGCGCCCGGCGGCGGCGCGGCCGGCGCAACCGGCGGGTACGCGCTCCCCGCCGCGGGCCGGGGCATCAACATATTGTATTTCATGCACTCCACTCCCTGGTATTCCGGGGGCCGGCTCCACATCATCCAGCAGGCGCTCTGCATGGCGCGCAACGGCCACAACGCCACGATCCTCACCGACATGATCCCCAAATGGTTCCGCGATTACCCCGAGCACCCGAACCTCGCCATCCGCGAGATCAAGCGCGGGATCCCGGGCCGCGGCGCCGACCTGGCGATCGCCACGCCCGGCGGATCCGCCATCTTCATGCAGGGCGCGCTCGACTATAGCAAACGCTGGGGCGTGCCGTCCGCGTTCATGGTGTACGAGACTCCGAACTGGATCGAGCAATTCGACAAGAAATACGCCGCCCAGCACAAGATGGGCCACTACCGCACATTTTACGAGCAGTGCGACTTCGTGATCGCGAACGCCGAGGAGCCGCGCAAGTTTTTCCTGGAATGGATCGGCAGGCCCAAGGCCACGACGATCCTGCCCTCCGCGATCAACTCCCTGGCCGCCGCGGGCGTGGCCCCGCACAAACACCCGCGCCCCTACGCCGTGATCTGCGGGCGAGGCGCGTTTTACAAGGGCGTGGACACCGCGGCCAAGGCCGTCCACGCGATCCCGCGCCCGTACGATCTCTACATCATCGGCAAGGGGCGCGTGTCGCCCAAGCTGGCGCGGGCCAAAGACCATGCGGTCCACGTGGCGCAGCAGATCCCCGACGCGCAGAAGTTCTCCATCATCGCCGGCGCCGACATGATGATCGCGCCCTCGAGGTTCGAGGGGTTCGGCATGTCGGTGGCCGAGGGCGTCCTGATGGGCAAACCCACAATCGTGTACGATCTGCCCGCGCTCCGCAACGTGTTCGGCGACCGCCTCATCTACGCGAGATGGAACGACGAGGCCGACGTGATCGCCAAGGCGCGCGCGGTCGCCGATGCCCCGCCGCCAGCGGAACGCCTGCAGGCCGCGGCCAAATGGGCGCGGGAGACGGTCAGCATCGAGGCCATGGAGCGCAACGTCCGCAGCGTGCCGTACTGCTTCCCGCGCAATTACAAGGCGGGGGCCGACGTGAAGATCTCCGCCTGCATGTTGCTCTACTGCAACGCGCAGACCGTCGAGGCCGCGCTCGAAGCCGTGTACCCGCACGTACACCAGATCATCATCGTGTACGGCCCGGTCAAGCGCTGGGCCGGCTTCCCCGCGGACGGGTCCCTCGAGCTGGCCAGGGCGTTCCCGGATCCCGACAGCAAGATCGAAATCCACACGCGCGACGAGTGGAAAGACAAGGGTGAGATGCGCAATCATTACGCGCGGCGGATCGAGGGCACACACCAGCTCGAGCTGGACGCCGACGAGATCTGGGTCGGCCTGCCCGCGTGGAAGGAATACATCGCGCGCACGAAACATCCGTGCGCCGTGCCGATCTGGGTGAACTTCTGGCGCGACGCAGAGCACTGGGTCGTGGACCCGCCCGGCTGGGCCCATCGGCGATGGGGCCGGCGCGTGCCGAAAGAGAACGCATCCTACTGCCCCCACTATCGCTGGAGCGAATGGAAGCCCAGCTATCGGTTCGAGACGCACGTCCGGCCCGTGTACCCCGACAAGCGGGCCCTGTGGGACTGGCGCCATCAACACAACTTCCACGTCGGCGCCGAGTGCGTGATCTACCATTTCGGCCAGGCCCTGGCGCCGGACCTGATGACGCGCAAGTTCGATTTCTACACGGCCCGCGATTCGAGCGACGGCAAGCGGAAGGCGCAGCACAAACTCAAGGAACATCGGCGCCGCGTGTGGGACGAATGGAAAGGCGAACTCGGCGACCGCGGCGACGGGTTGATCCAGCGCGTGGACTGGGACCTGCCCGCAATCGTCCGGCGCGCATCCCCACAGCCGGTCGCTTCACTGGAGGCCGCGGAGTAGATGAACGCTAACTCCCCCGCATGGTGGACGCGGAAGATGGGCGGCTACCTGCGCAACAACTATGAGGACGATCGTCCCATCGAGTTCAGCCAGGCAGCGGCGCACGCATTCGGATCCGTGCTCGATATCGGCCCCTGCTTCGGCGCCTTCTCGAAATATCTGCTTTTCAGGGATGGCTACGTCGGGCTCGACATCTGCCCCGAGATGGCCGCGCGCGCGAGATCCAACTATCCGGACCGCGTGTTCCTCGTCGGCGACGTGCTCCAGTTGCCGGACGGCTGGAAGGGCGCGTTCCGCACGAGCGCGGCGTTCGGCGTGCTCGAGCACTTCGAGGAGCCCGAACGCGTGATCGGCAAGCTCTGGCGCGTATCCACGGACCGGCTCCTCTTTATGGTCCCGCGCGGCCTGCCCACCGAGAAACAGAAGCGCGGCGACGGGCACGTGAGCGGGTGGAAGGATGAGGCCGATTTCGAGAGCGCGTTCGCCGCGTTCGGCGATTGCACGTTCTGGCGGGCCGAAACGAAGTACGACTACATCTGCGGCATGATCGATTGGAGGCGGTGATGAAGCTGGCCCAACTGGCCGCGTACGATCGCGCGCACCCCGCGCGCGCCGGCACGAACGCCGAGGAGAAATTCCTCTTGTATTCGCTCGTGCGGATGATTCGCCCCGCCCAAGTGATCGAGATCGGCGTGAGCGGCGGCCATTCCACGGTCTGGATCGCCCAGGCCCTGGAGGACAATGGCACAGGCAATCTCTGCGCCGTCGATAGCTGGGCGGGCCGGCCGGAGGGAACCCCTTGGCCGGAGTACAAGGATGCGGCCGTCGAGCGGCTCCGCGCCGCGGGCGTGCTCCACCGCGTGACACTGATCCGCATGGATTCCACGGCCTATCTGCGGACGCGTCTCAGCGGGAACGTCGAGATCGTCTGGATCGACGGGGGCCATTCCTATGATCAGGCCCTGGCCGATATCCGCGAGGCCCTGCGCGTGGCCTCGCGCCTGGTCATCGTCCACGACGCCACGAACATCGAGGGCGTGGGCCGCGCGTGCCGCAACATCGGCGGCGGCGTGTGGGTCTATGGCTCGCCGCCGAACGGACACCGCGGCTTGTGGCTCAGGAATGCGGGCCCCCCGGACGTCGCACGGAGATCGTAATGCCAAGCGTGAATGAGCTTATTGCGTACGACGCGGCGCACACCCGATGGGGCGGCACCGCGGCCCAGGAGAAACGATGCCTGTACGGGATCATCCTGAACGCGCGCCCGCACCGCGTGATCGAGATCGGCGTGCGCGGCGGCCACGCCACGGCCTGGATCGCGCTCGCCCTCGAGGACGCCGGCCGCGGGCACGTGGTGGGCGTGGACAAGTGGGCGTCGCCCAACAGCCCGTACGAGCTGTGCTACCCGGCCGCGGTCGAGCGCCTGGAAGACCTCCGCCTCGAGCATCGCGTCACGCTCGTCAGGATGGACTCGATCAAGTTCCTGCGGACCCAGGCGAACGGCAGCGCGGAGATCGTGATCGTCGACGGCGGCCACTCGTACCGCCAGGCCCTGGCCGATATCCGCCAGGCCGTGCGCGTGGCCTCGCGCCTCATCATCGTCCACGACGCCACGAACATCACGGACGTGAATCGCGCGTGCAAAGACGTGGGCGGCGGGACCTGGCTCTATGGAACGCCCCCGACCGAGTCGCGCGGGTACTGGATCCGCAACGTCGGCCCCGCGCCGGGCATCGAGCACCGCAAGAGCGAGGGTGGCGACCGATGAAGATCTTCATGTTCGCGCCTCAGAGCATTCCGTTGCCGGCGAAGAATTACGGCGGCACCCAGCGCGTGATCTGCGCCCTGGCCAGGGCCATGACGGGCGCCGGCCACCGCGTCTGGGTCGGCGCGCCCAAGGGGAGCCGGCCCGCGCCCAACCTGCGCACCCTTACCCCGGCTTTCGACGTCGTCGAGTCAGAGTTCGGCCCGCGCGACGACCGCGCGGACTATATGGGCGATATCGCCGGCCGCATCCCCGACGCGGACATCATCCACATCCACGCCGGATGGCAGCACGCCGCGGTCGCGAAGCGCGGGATCCCCATCCTCTGCACGCTGCACGGCAACGACGAAGGCCTGCCCCCGTGCCCGACGAGCTTTGTCTCGCGCAGCCATCGCGCCTCGTACGGCCAGGCCGGCGCGCCGTGGATCTACGACACGGTGATGCTGGAGGAAACCGAGTACTGCGCGAAGCCGGACAACTATTTCCTCTGGCTGGGCGGCCTGCAGTGCGGCGACCGCAAGGGCGTGTTCGTGGCGGTCGACGCGGCCCGGAAGGCGGGCGTCGAGCTGCTGATCGCGGGTACCAGGGGCGGCGTGATCATGGATCGCCTGGCCGCGGTCTGCGACAAGAAGCGCCGCTACATCGGCCCCATCGGCGGGAAGCGGAAACGAAAGCTCCTGAGCCGCGCGCGCGGCCTCATCTTCCCCGCGCTCTGGAGCGAGCCGTGCGGAGTCACCATGCTCGAGGCCCTCATGTGCGGCGTGCCGGTCATCGGATCGGGCGAGGGATCCCAGGCCGAGATCCTCGACCCGATTATCGGCTTCAAGTGCGGCCGCGACGCGGACTCGTACGCGCTCGCGATCCGCAACGTGGGCATGGTCGACCGGGCCGCGTGCGCCAGGCGCGCACGGGAGTACTTCCATCCCGAGGTGATCGCGCGGCAATACGTCCAACTCTACCGCCGCGTAATCGCGGGCGAGGTCCGCCCGCCCATAGGCAGGGGCGACCCGGTGGGTCGCCCGGCGACACAGGAGACGCCCGATGGCGAACGTCGTGATCGAGTTCCAGCTCCGCACCGTCCGGTGCGAGCACGGGACTAACAAACCGTACGGCCCCGGCGACCGGCTCGTCGTCCCCAGGTCCGTGGCGCGCGGATACATCGCGTGCGGCATGGCCCGCGAGGTAAGCGAGGTTCAGACGCACGTGATCCCGGTGGAAGCGAAAGTGGAGATAGACGATGCCGGTTGTGACAATTGACGACGCCCAGGCGTACGCGCAGATCCAGGACGGCGTAGACGACGCCCTGGTCCAGAGCGTGATCGACGCGGCCGAGACGTGGGTCGAGGCGACCATCGGCCGCAAGCTGCTCCGCCAGGAGATCGTCGAATACCTGGACGGCGGCGAAGAGTACCTTCTCCCCTCCTGGGCGAGCATCGCCTCGATCTCCGAGGTGTACGACACGGTGGCCGCGGAGGCCGTGGACGCGGACGATTACGACTTCGACCCGGACGAACCCAGCGTATACAAGGTATCCAGCGGCCAGGGCCCCTACGGCGCCTGGGCCGCGGGCCGCCGCCGATGGAAAGTCACGCACACCGCGGGCCTGGCCGCGCTCGCCGCCGACGTGCCCGGCTCGATCGCCCTGGCGGTCAAGATGCTGGTGAAACGCTGGTACGATCGGCGCGGCGACGAGACACGCCAGACTGCGGTCGGCATGACCCTGGTCTGGGGCGCCCTGGCGGACGGCGATATCGCCGTCCTGCTCCGCCCCTACACCACATTGCGGCTCTGATCCATGCAACGCAAGATAACCATCTTCGCCCCGGACCGCACGGCCGACGGACACAGCGGATCCACGCAGTCGTTCGAGAACGGCGTGGAGACGTACGGCCTGATCGCCCGCGACAAGGAACAAATCTTCTGCATGGTCCGGCGCGCGGTCGAGGTCGCGCCCGGCTATTACATCTTTGACAGTGTCATGGCGGAATGGGCGCTCGCAGACCGAGCGCTCTACCGTGTCACCGGCGCCGAGCCGGCCGCGGCCTTCGGATCGAAACGTCTGTCTCTGGAACGCGTGGAAAAGCCCACGCACCCGGGAGTGTGAGGAGGGAACATGGCCACGTATGAGGAAGCCGTCGCAGTCCTGCGCGAAGAAGTGAAGGACCCCAAGTATGACGGCCTGACGAGCCGCCAGGTCCAGCGGCTCTTGGTCGCGCGCCCCCCTGTGCCGAACCCAGCCAAGCAGGAGAACGTCCCCAAGCCCCTCGACCGCGACACTGTCGTCGCGCTCGCCCCTGACACCATTGGCGACGAGATGCAGGCCGCGCTCTACGCCGCCATCCAGGCGAACGATCCCGGCGCGCTCAAGACCTTCTCCGCCATCGTCTGCAAGACCGACGCCATGGGCAAGTCCGCCCTTGACGCCGAGGCCGACGCCACGATCCCGGACCCGACTTACAAGGCGACGTTGCCCGGCGCGACGCGGCTCGAAGAGCTTGGCATCGCCGACATCGAGTGGCCTGACGAGGCGGTTACACATTGCGGCTTCAACGGAGCCTACGACATCATCGCGGAGGCGCGAAAGTAATGGCCGCCGGCGACATCAAGCAAGCTGCAGAGGCGAAGTGGACCGCGATCGACGCGAACGATCTGGGCGACGCCGGTACCAGCACCTCCGCCGCGCGAGACAACACGTCCAATCTCGACTTGGAAATCTGGGGCACGATCGAAGTAGACGACGGCGCCGGAGCCGCCGCCGCCGGCATCCCCCTCTTCCTGCTCGTGTCCGTCGACGGAGGGACGATCTACTCAGACGCGGATGCCCACCCGCTGCTCACCCCCCCCTCGCCCAACGGCGGGACCGAGACCATGCACTTCAACGCCAAGATTCCGCCGGGCCATTACAAGCTGGCAGCCAAGAACAGCAGCGGCGCGGCCTGTGATATCAAAGTGGAAGTGCTGGAAACCTTTGGGAATGTGGCGCAGAGCTAATGGCATCGTCTAAAGGCATCAACTGGACCCATCTCGGCAGCCCCCCGGACGCCGCGCGCGCCTTGCGGGACAGCGCGTATGGTGAGGGCTGCGTCGGTGCGTGGGTGTTCTATCGGGGGTGGCAGAGGGGGCTTACGGCGTTCGACTTGTCGCCGTTCGGGATCAACGGTGTGTTGACTAACTTTCCATTGCCAAGCCCATGGCAGAGCTCCGGATTGGTATTCGGCGGGACGGATGATTATGTCGAACTTGGTGAACCGCCGCAGCTTGACGCGATTGCGAACGGGACTATAGCGCTACGCATGAGGCCAGATGGAGTAGCCACTGTGCCCCGCGTCTTTGGCAAAGATGCAACGGGATTGAACGGGGATATCGTGATCTTTCTTGAAGCGGGCAATCAGAAAGTTGGCTTCAACATGGAGCCCGGAGGTGGCGCCAATACGGTATTGTCTGATGTCGGAGTTACGCTGGGCGTGTGGATCCACGTCGTGGTAATCTGGGGTGTCGGCGGAATGCGGATGTACGTGAATGGGGCCAAGCAGGCCGACACGGATGTGTACGCCGGTAGCTATACCAGCCCCGGCAACTCCTGGCGGATTGGTGATCGGAATGGCACGCCACTGGCCTTTGACGGCGCGATTGAAAGCGTGTTGATGTGGAATAGGCAACTGCCTGAGTCACAAGTCACCCGTCTCGCCGCCGACTCCCTCACCCCATTCCGCTGGAAGCGGCGGTCGTACTTCTACGGAGACGTGATCGCCGCGGGCGCCAGCGCGTTCTTCTACCACCGCTACGTCCTGAGCCGGAGGGTCGCCTGATGCCGAGTCTTGTGAAAGCGAATGAGGCGACCGCGGCCAGGCGGACGGTCTTCTTCCACCTGGTTGACGTGACCGATGGACTGACCGCGGAGCTGGGCGAGGCTGGAGGGCAGCCACAGATCTCGACCGACAGCGGCGCCTGGACCAATACTGGCATCGCCGTGCTCACCGCCATCGGCAATGGCCGGTACTCCGCGGCCCTCACCCAGGCTACGGTCGACACAGCCGGGGCCAAGATCGAGACCCGCTACAAGTCCGCCAACACCGCTGAGTGCCCCGGCGATACCGTCCACGTCGTCGGCTTCGACCCCGCGGTCGCCTTCGCCCTCGCCTCCGTCTGCACCGAACCCCGCCTTGCCGAACTCGCCGCCGGCAACCTGCCGACCGACGTCGCCGCGAACCTCACCGCGATCCAGGCCGTGCAGAACAACACCCGTACCACCATCGGCCTGCCCGCGGTCATGGAGCGGCCCGACACCGGCGTCCTGCGCTTCAAAATCTACCTGTCGAATTACGACAGCGAGGGCAACATGGAGGCGCCGGACTCCGCGCCGACCGTGGCCGTGTCGAATCAGGACGGAACCGACCGCAGCGGCAACCTGCAGCGCCCGGCCACGCACGCCGACCAGGCCACCATGGTCCAGATCAGCGCGGGCCGGTACTGGATCGAATACGAGATGGCCGACACCCACGCCATCGAGGCGCTGAACTTCACCTTCACCATCGTCGAGGGCGCGGTGACCCGCTACGCCGACCGCGGCGCCATGGTCGTCGACACCACAGCGGTGGACTTCACCGGCGGCGACCGCACGATCCTCACGGATCTCTCGACCCGCGCGTCCGAGGCGCGCCTGGCCGAACTCGACGCCGCGAATCTCCCCAGCGACCTGGCCACCATCCTGGCCGCGATCTCCACACGCTCGAGCCATGGGGATCCCGCCGCGGCCATCGCCGCCATCGACGTGATCGTGGATGCGATCCTGGCCGTGACCGACAAGCTGGACACGGCGATGGAGGCGGATGGGGCGGTATGGCGATTCACGGAGAATGCGCTGGAGGAATCGCCCGCGGCCGCGGCCGCGAAGGATTGGTCCGCGGACGAATTGAAGCAGATACGCCACAGGCTTGGCGTGGACGGCGACTCGGCCGCGCCGTCGGCTACGCCGAGCCTGGCGACCGCCGCAGCAGTGGCCGCCTTGGCCCGCGCCGCGATCTCGCTCACGATACCCTCGGTTGCGGGCTCGACCAGGAATTTCACTCCCGACGGCGATATCGTGCGCGGGGGCCGATGGCCGCCTGCGGATGATTCCATTTCCGTCACGGTCACCAAGTCTTCGGGGTGGCCCGTGGGCGCGGGCGCGTGGACGTGGAAGCTCCGGCTGTCTCGGCAGCGCGCGGGCGGCGCCGCGGACCTGGAACTCACATCGGATGGCGCGGAGATCGACGGCTCCGATATCGTGCTCACGTTCCACGCCACGTCCGCGCAGACGGCCGCCCTGCCCGGCGCGGGCCGCACGAAACTGGCCGTGCAACTGTACAGCGACGACGGCGCAGGCGTGGTGAGCCAGTACCCACCCGGCGCGGCGTACGCGTACGTCAGCGACCCCGCGGGGGAAGGCTAATGATCCGCATCCGGCTCAAGAGCGTGACCCTCAACATCCCGCGCATCATGCGGGCGGCCGAGAAAAAGACGCACCGCGGGCTCTCGCGCGTGGGCCTGGCGGTCGAGGCGCGGGCCAAGCAGAACCTGTCCGCTATGGGCGCCGGCCCTGCGCGGGCCAAGAAGGCGCCGGCCAAGGGCCCGCCGCCCGCGGACCAATTGCGATGGGCCGCCCAGCAGCCGCGGGATGTCGCGGCTCGCGGCCCAGGCGTGGTGACCGGCTCGCTGCGCGCGAGCGTGACGCACGAGGTCGTCAACGTGGGCGGGAACACCGTAGTGCGCGTGGGCACGGACCTGATGTACGGATTCTGGCAAGAGTACGGCACGCGCAGACGCGCGGCGCGGCCCTGGCTGCGACCCGCGCTCGCGGCCCTGATGGCGCAAAGGCGGAGCTGGTTTCGATGAATGATCTGGCGCAGGCGGTCCACGACACGCTGGCCGGCGACGACACGCTGGCCGACATGCTCGCGACGTATGAGCATGAGACGGGGACGGCCGCGCCCGCCATTTTCGACGGCCTGATCCCGCCGGACGATGCGCTGCTGCCCGCTGTCAGCTTCAGCCTGTCGGGCGCGACGCGCTGGGACACGATCGGCCAGGGCGGATACACGACCAGCGTGGACGTCCGGGCCTACGCGAACAAGACGGGCAGCCGCAACACGCTGCGCGCCATCGGCGAACGCATCTACGAACTGTTTCACGGCCAGCGGATCGAGGTGGAGAATCACGAGGAGTGGGGATGGTACGCGGACGCGCCGATCGCGGCCGATGACCCGGACGGATATCCGGGCGTGCTGGTCGGTATGCGCGTGAATTTGCTCAGGAAATAGGAGGTGGATGATGGGAACGACGCACGGACACATGGGCATGGATTGCACTGTGCAGATCGGCGACGACGCCGTGGGCCACTTTCGCAATCTGGCGCCCGAACTCACCGCGGAGGAAATCAACACGACCTCCGCGGACACGGACGGATGGCGCACGCGCAAGGCGGGATTGAAAGACGGGTCGTACGAACTCGGCGCGCTGTGGATCCCCGACGACACCGCGCGCCAGGCGATCGAGGACGCGTTCCACGCCGGCACCGAGGTCGATCTCCTGTGGACCGACGCGGACGGCAACGGCTGGACTCACCAGTGCATGATCTCCCGTCTGAGTGTCGGCAACATCGAGTACGACGCGAGCGAGGGCATGGAGTTTTTGGCCACGTTGCTCGGCGACGGCGCGCCGGTCCTGGCCGGCTATTCCACGTCGTAACGCGGGAAGCGGGAAGCGGGAAGCGGGAAGCGGGAAGCGGAAAGCGCAAAGCGGAAGGCGGGAAGCGGAAAGCGCAAAGCGGAAACTCCCGCGCTTGCCGCTTCCCCCTTAGCCCTTAGCCCTTCCCCCTTAGCCCTTAGCCCTTACCAGAGGACGCGACCATGAAGATCGGCGGGAAAGAGCGGGAGTTGCGTTTCACCTTTCGCGCGTTGAAGGCCATCGAGACGGAGACCGGCGTGAACCTGCTGCAGGGCGAGATGGAGGACGTCATGTCCGATCTCGACAAGACGGTGCACATGGTCTGCGCCGCCCTCCAGCACGAGGATCCGCCGCCGTCCCTCGACGAGATCTGGGACGGCCTGGAATGGGGCGATATGCCGGAGATCGCGGTGGAGATCATGCTGTGCGCGCGCAAAGATCTCACGCGCGAGGATGCCCGGACGCGCGTGCGGGAGGCCATGGATCGCGCCACGGCCCCTGTTGAGGGCGCCGATCCCGCCCGCCCTCCGAAGCCTGCTGGGACGAAGCCTGGCGCCTAGCGGGCGCCGCGGGAGTGCCGGCGCCCTGGCCATACACGGCGCGCGAGCTGCAGTGCATGGCCCTGGGCCGGGACCGAACCGTGTGGGAGCCGATGGCGAACCTGATGGCGTTGATATCTAATTCGTTTCGCAGGAAGGGCGAGCGCGCCCTGCGCCCGAGCGAGTTCGTCCCGGCCGAGCTGGGCGGGCGGGCGCCGGAATCGCTGGCCGAGTACGTCGCGCGGAAGCGGACGGCCCTGCCGAAAGACCTCGGCCCCGCGGGCCGGAAGGCGGCGATCGAGGAACACCGCCGCCGCCTCGGACTGATGGAGTAAGCGTATGCCGCTACTCGGAAAACTCGGAACCGCGGTCGTAGAGATCGCCGGCGACCAGGGGCGGCTGAAGGCCGACCTGCGCGCGAGCGGGAAAACGGTCAGGGGCTGGGGCAAAGGGCTCAACGCGTCCCTGGCCAAGCTGGCCATCGGCGGCGCGATCTTCGGCGGCCTGGCCGCGGGGCTCAAAGCGAGCGTGAGCGCCGCGGTCGAGCTGAACAAAGGGCTGGCCGAGGTCGGCACTCTGCTGGAGGGCACTGTCGGCCCCCAGCTCGCGGAGTTCAAGGAGGGGATCCGCGACCTGCAGCGCGAGATGGGCGTGGGGGCCACGGACGCGACCAAGGCGCTCTACCAGGCGATCAGCGCAGGCGTGGCCCCGGCCAAGGCGATGAAGTTCCTGGCCTCCGCCAGCCGCCTGGCCATCGGCGGCGTGACGGATCTGACGACCGCGGTCGATGGGACGACGTCGGTCCTGAACGCGTTCGGGCTCGAGGCCGGTCGCGTGACCGACGTGGGCGACGCCATGTTCGTCGCGATGAAGGCCGGCAAGACCACGATCGCCGAACTGTCGGACGGCCTGGCTCTGGCCGCGCCCACCTTCGCCGCGGTCTCGAATCGGTACTGGGAGATGTTCGCCGCGGTCTCGGCCGCGACCAAGGGGGGCATAAAAACGAAAGCGGCGTACACGGGCCTGCGCCAGGCTATGAGCAACATTCTCAAGCCGACGAAGGACGCCATCGGCATGGCGGCGCACCTGGGGATCCAGTTCAATGCGGCCGCGGTCCAGGCGATGGGGTTCGGCGGGTTCATCAATCATCTCGCGCAGCAAATGCGCGGACTGGACAAGGCGTCGCGGGCCGAGGCGATGTTCAAGTTGTTCGGCTCGGTTGAGGCCTCAGGCATCATGCTGGCGCTCACCGCGAACCGCGCCAAGGCGCTCAACGAGATCCTGGACCAAATGACCCAGCGCGCCGGCGCGCAGGCGAAAGCGTACCAGACCATCAAAGAGAACGATCCGTCCTTCGTGTACAAGCAGTTCAGGGGCGAGGTGAGCGCGCTCGCAAGCGAGATCGGCGACGCGCTCTTGCCCAGCCTACAGAACCTGGTCGGCTGGCTGAGAGACATGATCCCCTACCTCAAGACCGCGTGGAAATGGCTGGGAAAGCTGGTCAACCTTCTTCCGCAGGTCATGGCGCTGAAGGCCGGCATCGCCGGCTGGGGGAAGTACGCAGCGGAGAGCGAGGGCGACAAAATCCTGCAGGCGGCCCTGGCCGCGCGCGCGACCTCCGGGCAATACAGCAATGGCGTGCGAGTCCGCGGGACGCGCGTGCGGATGCCGGCCTACGCCGGCATGGGCCAGTCTTCGGCGCCCGTGCGGACCGCGGCCTTTGGCAGCGCGACCGCGGGCAGGGCGCGCACGGGCGACATCAAGATCCAGACCATGAACGTGACGGGCGACGAGGCGGGCGCGCGCAAATTCCTGGTCGAGGTGCGGCGGCGCGGATGGGCGGTGCTCGACTAAGCCATGGCAGAGCAACAAGATGTAATCCAAACGATCTGGATCCGCGACGCGGCGACTGAGCTGGGCGGCGTGGCCGAGGCCACGGTGACTGAGAACATCGACCGGCACGCGTATACCTGCGAACTATTGGTGCAGGACGCGGCGAACTTCGATCTGGTCGCGCGGGGCGAATGGCTGCGAGTCCGCCACGTGGCCGGGGCCACCGTCCTGCAGAACGATCTCTACATCGACGTGGTCGAGGAGAGCTTCCAGCAGGCCGGGGACGGAACGCAGGTCCGGGTCCGGCGGGTGCGGGCGTCGAGCCAGGTGCGCGAGGCGCTGGACCCCATCATCCGGCGCGAGTGGCCGCGCGAGGGCGTGGCCACGGCCACGGAGATCGTCGTCGACGCGTGGACCGAGTATGGCCCGGGGGGCATCGATCTCGCCACGGAGGTCGAGGCCTCCGCCGATCGCCTGCACGTGACTGCGGTGGGCTGGTCGCTGAAACAATTGATGGACGAAATCTGTATGCGCACGGGGTACGTGTGGTGGGTCGAGGCCGACGTGTTGTATTTTGTGGATCCCGCGGGCGCGGCCGTGGCCGTGGCCTCGGAGAACGTGCGGGACGGGACGTTCATTCCGATGACCGACGAGGAGGCGCGGGTCTTCGCGGTCGAGGTCCGGACGCGGGCGATTGAGATCGAGTCTGGGGAAGGCGGGGGGGTGAGTTCGTGGGCCGAACGCTTCAAGATCATCCGGCGCGAGGCCGAGGGTGGGAGCGAGAGCCCGTCGCCATCGGGGCGGACCGTGCGGATCGTCCGGACCCCGAATCCGGGCACGCAGGAGGCGGTCGAGATCGCGGAGGGCTACCTCAATCGGCGCGCCCATGCGGCCGCGTCGTTCCGGTTCGAGCACCTCGGCCCGGCGATCCCCGTGCTCGGCCGCAACGTGGACGTCACGGCTTGCGGATCCTCGGCGTCCGCTGTGGTGATCGAGCGGCGCCGGCGCGTCGGCCCCGAGCTGGTCATGTCGCTCGAGATCCTGGCCGGCGACTCGCCTTTGGATGATGAGGCGTTGATCGGGGATCTGTACGCGCAGCTCAACGCGCTGAAGGGCGACAACCTGGCGGACCTGGTCACCACCGACGTGGTCCCCCCGGAGGTGCACGGAGTCCAGGCCGTGGACGCGCCCTGGCATTGCCACAGCGGGGTGCGCGTGACGTGGAATTACGAGCCCGGCGGCGGCGATTCGTGCAACACGGTGCAGATCGATCTGCTCTACGGCGCTCGCGCGTCTGTCAACCTGGCGGTCGGCGTGGACGCCGCGGGCGGCGCCTGGCAGGGGGTGTGCCCCGGCCTGCCCGACTCGGCCGACGACTGCCGCATTCGCGTGACCTGCGAGGACGATTGGACCCTCTACGCCGTATCCCCGGCGTTCACCACGCACTGCGAAGGGCAGCCGGAAATCAGCTCCGCCGCGGCCCAAGGCGCTCCCTGGGAGTGCCTGGGGAACGCGACGGTCACGTGGGCGTATACGGCCGGCGCGCTGGCCTCCATGTGCCCGAGGGTGCGCATCGAGATGGTGTACTGGTATTGGAGCGGGCCGGGCACGAACCCGACGCAGAAGATCGAGACTCTCACATTGGCCACGGGCGTGGACGCGGACGCAGAGACCTGGACCGGGGCCATTCCGCAGTTGCAGGTGACCCACTGGACGCGCTTCACCGCTGTGGTGATCGTGCGGTGCGAGGACCGCGCCAGCGTGGCGTCGGAATCGGGCGAGTTCACCATGGATTGTGAGCAGCTCCCGGGCGAGCCGGCGCCCCTGGCCATGATCGAGCGCCGGCGGTCCGGCAACGAGTATGACGCGGTCCGCGTGCAGCTCCGCACGGGCACGTTCCCGAGCGTCAGGCGTTGCGGGCCGTTTATCCAGGTGCAGCCCGTGTGCGCCGGGGACGAACTCGAGCGCAACGACGTGGGGATGTTGACGATTGATTGCGCGGGGACCCTGTATTTCCATCGGCTCTGCGCCGCGCCCAGCCCGGAGCCGTCGCCTTCGCCCCATGCCTCGCCTTCCGCATCGCCGGCGATTGCGGGCGCGTGCTGCTACAGCCAGGGGCTCTGCCTCTCGGGGGGCGGGGTCCCGGGCGAATGGCAGGGGTTCGCCTGCAGGTTCGCGAGCGACGCGGGGGAATGCCGTGAAGGGTACTGCTACTACCGGTGCACGGGGCTGCAGGGGCCGTGCCGGCGGGGCGAGTATCACTGGGAGTATTTCCGGGAGACGTGCTTCGAGCCGTCGACGTCGCCATCGCCGGAGCCGTCGCCCATCTTGCTGTCGCCATCGCCGTCGCCCGAGGGCCCCTCGCCGCCATCGTCGGAGAGCCCCTCGCCGGCGGCGTCCGAGAGTCCCGCCCCGCCATCGTCGGAGAGTCCCTCGCCGGCGGCGTCCGAGAGCCCCTCGCCGGAATCGCCCAGCCCCACGGGCCCGGGCGATTGCTGCTACGAGTACATCTGCCTGGGTGGCGAGACGGGCTGGGACCGGCCGACCGCGCCCGTCGCGTGCCGCCCGGAGCCAGACTGCGAGATCGGCCACTGCCTCTATATCAACACGTACGCGCAGGGCCGCTGCACGTACGGGTATGTCGAGTTCGCGTACAACAGCCAAACCTGCCACGGCGTACCCCCGAGTTCACCGAGCCCATCGTCCGAGTCGCCGAGCCCATCGTCCGAATCGCCGAGCCCGTCGCCCGGCGCGTGCTGCTGCGAGTGCCAGTGCCACGGCCCGGGGTTGGGCACGATTCTCGAGGAGTGCACAGTCGAGGGCGGGGGAGGGAACTGCGCCGATGGTAACTGCACCTACGAGGAGACCGTGACGATCTGCAATAGCGGGTACAAGTGCCGGCCCGGCGCGCACGGATTCACGTGCGACGGCGAGGCCGGTGTCGATCATATCTACGATTACACTGGCGACGATTGCCACGAGGAGACGTTCCCATGACCGAATGCCCACATGTGGTAAAGCGGACCGAGCGCCTTGCCCGCTGCGCCAAGCTCAGCGCGGCCGCGGGCTTCATCTGCTCGGTGCCGCACACCCATTGCGCCGCGTGCCAAGCCGAGGGCGGGCCGAGCCGGCCCGTCGCCGAGACGCGCGCTATGGGGGCAGCCCTGAAGGCCCTCCTGCGAGGCCGTCTGTCCGCGGGCGACTGCCCCCGATATCAGGGCATCAATCCGGTCGACATGCGGCAGGCGTTCCAGCGGTTCACGGAACTCGCGAAACCGGCCGAGCAGCGGGAGCTGCTCCAGAGAATGTTTCTTCACCAGGCGCGAATCGCCGAGTCAAAGGGCGGCCACCCAGTAGAGGTAGTGGTGGAGAAGCTCGTGGCCTTGGCCGCGAAACATGATTTGGACGATGCGCTGGATGATGTCGCCCCCTTGCAGGCGGAGGTGGTATGACAAAAGCGCAACGATTGATAGCGGCCGCGAAACGCATTCGCGCGAGCGACCTGCCGCCATCGCGCGGATGCCGCGGACGAAAAGGCAGAAGCGGCCCGGGCGCGCCGGCCCCGCGGACGGTCAACCGCGGCCCGTGCCTCTTCCTCCAGTGGGGGGATAAGGGGTCGATGCACGCGCTGCGCGATGTCGCGTTGCCGGCGCTCGGGTTCCAGGTGCACAGTATCGAGCGGAAGGGCGGGACGTGGGATCGCGACGTGGCCAAGCTGGCCGAGGATCTCGGCCCGCGTTTGTTCGTGACCTGGCAGCGGCTGTACCCGGGCGTGGGGCAGAAGGTCGTCGAGCCGGCCCTGACCAAGGCCGGCGTCAGACGGCTGTTTCTCGATTTCGGCTTCTGGCCGCACTACGGGTCGGCGGTTATGGATCCGCAGGGCGAGAACGCGGCGTCCTCGATCGTGGGGCATTTCGATGACCTCGACGCCGAGCCGCGCCACCGCATGGCGATCAACCGCGAGCTGCCGCGCGTGAAACAGATCGGGGCCGAGATCTCGAAGCGCGTCGCCCGCGCCAATCCGCCCTTGGTCCGCGCGGACTTCGATCTCCTCATCATGCAGCGCGGCGGAGATCGGGTCCTGCACTACGACAGCGAGTTCGGCGACAGCAAGGCCCTTGTGCAGGGCATGATCGCAGCGGCCAGGAAGCGGGGGCGGTTCCTCGTCATCAAGGCCCACCCGCTCGACAAGGCCCTGCCCAGAAAAGGCATAGCGGGCGACGGATACGTGTTGCTGCCGAGGGAGGCGCGCGGCGGGGCGAATGATGACGGCTTGGCCTGGCTGATACACCACGCGGAGCGCGTGATCGCCGTCAACAGCACGGTGCTCTACATGGCCATGTTCGCCGGCAAGCGCGTAACGGCCCTGGGCCGGGGATGGTTTACGGGCAACCGCGTGCTGCACGAGGCCGAGGACCTGGACCAGGTCTGGGATGATCCGGGCTTCGACCGCGGGCGGCAGGAGCGGTTCCTGGCGTTGCTGCTGTCGCGGCAGTTGACCCTGGAGCAGTTCAAGCGGCCGGAGCTGGTCGCGGATCGGCTGTTTCGCATTCACCCGGAGCTGCGCGAGCCGTTGCGTGGGCCGATCCCCGCCCCGCGGCGCGGGTCCGGGCCTGCGCGCGATCCCGCGCCAGAGCCCCTCGATATCCACACGGCGCCGCCCGGCGAATGGTATCCCGCGCCCGCGTCCGGGCATGGCGCAGCGGACCGCGCAGCCGCGGCCGACGGCGCGATGCTGCCCCTGGATGCGATCACGGCGTTTGTCCTGACCTGGAAGCGGGCCGCGTCGGTCCCGAAAACGATCAACGCCCTGACGCTGGGCGGCGTCGAGCGGACGTGGGTTTGGTGCAACGAGAACGCGCCCGTGCCCAAGGGCGTGTCGCTGTCAATCGTATCGAGCGCGAACGTGGGCAACTGGCAGCGGTACGCGCTCGCGGGCATGGTGGACACGCCCTACGTGCTGTTTTGCGACGACGACGCGAGCCTGCTGCCCTGTGGGATCGAGGCCTTGCGCCGGGGCGCGCTCGCGCATCCGGGCCGCGTCCTGGCCCTGTGGGGATTCCGTTTCCTGCCCCCGTACGACGATTACCGGCACCGCGAGATGCTCTACTCGCACCAGGTGAAGGATGCGGAGCCCGTGGACCTGGCCAGCCCTATCGGCCTCCTCGCGCCGCGTGAGGCCCTCCAGGCGGCGTACGGGCAGTTCAAGTTCTGGCAGCGGTCGCGGGCCGTGGTCGGCGACTGCACAGCGGACGATTTCGCCGCTTCCGTGGCCCAGGCGCAAACGGAGTTCGGCCGGCCCATCGTAGTCCCGTCCGAGCGGCCCGGGTACGTCATGCTGCCCGATCCGGCGCCCGGCTCGGCCCTGGCCCGCAAACCCGGCCGGCGTGCGAAGCTATACTCGCTGGTCAAGATATTCCATGAGATGGGCTGGGCGCCCTACTACTCGGCCTACCACGCGCGGGCGGCGAAAGCGCCCGGCGCGCGCCGCCGCGGCTGCGGTTGCGGCAAGGGGGCGAAATGAGATCGCCGCTGACATGGTTTGGGGGCAAGGGCCGGCTGGGGCGTGGCGCCGCCACCGCCCGCCACCCCCGCACCGAGGTCGTCTGGCGCAACCCAGCCGCCCTCCGTACATGCTCAGGCCCCCTTTTCGCCTCCCTGCCAGCCTGACACCCCCTTATCCCCGCCCCCCACTTAGCGCCCATCTCCCCTGCCACACTGGCGCCCCCTTATCTCCGCCCGCATTCGTGCAAAAACGGTGTCCGCTCGCGCGCGGTCACAGCGTGGCGTGGCAGTGGTCGCTCTTGCCGAGTTCCGGGAACACGAAGACCGTCTGTCCTCTCAGTTCCGGATCGCGGCCCGGGCCGACCTCGAGGACCTCGCCCACGGC
>SDBU01001115.1_pt1 | contig 39329 bp, 38 predicted proteins | sample 2277071 | NCBI WGS metagenome assembly SDBU01 (sample SAMN10397929, study PRJNA504765) | marine sediment metagenome | isolation source: marine sediment core GS08_GC12, 126 cmbsf | place: Arctic Ocean: Gakkel Ridge, Loki's castle | collected 2008 | reverse complement strand
CCGTGTTCTCCGCCGCGTCCAGCTGGACGCTTAATACTTGGGCCGGGCTGAGGGCGTGGGGAATAAAGGCTATCGGGCTGGCGTCCCACAGAACCACGTCTATCTTCTCGCCATTCAGCTCGCTGACGATGTTCTGGATGCGAATGCCCCTTAGCCCGACGCAGCACCCCACAGGGTCGATGCCCGGCTGGGAGGTTGACACCGCCACCTTGCTCCGATATCCCGCCTCGCGGGCTATGGCCTTCAACTCGACAACGCCGTTATGGATTTCAGGGACCTCCAGCTCGAAAAGGCGACGCAGCAGATGGGGGTGGGAGCGTGACACCAATACCTGAGGCCCCTTACTGGTCCTCATCACCTCCAGGAGATAGACCTTAAGCCTCTGCCCAGGCCGGTAGCGCTCATTGCGCACCTGTTCGACAGAGGGTAGCACTGCCACTGCCCGCCCCAAGTCGACAAGTATCTGCCTGGGCTCCATTCGCTGCACCACACCGCTCACGACCTCGCCCTCTTTGCCGCTGTATTGCTCGAAGATGGCGTCGTGCTCTGCCTCTCTCAGGCGTTGCAGCACCACCTGCTTTGCCGTTTGGGCAGCGATGCGCCCGGCATTGCGCGGCGTGACCTCCACCTCGACGATCTCGCCGATCTGGACGTTCTGATTCAGTTTGCGCACCTCGGCTAGGGCGATCTCACGCTGAGGATTGTCGGGGACCTCAACCACAGCCTTCTGAGCGAAAACTTTGACCTCACCGCTTGATGGGCTAATGGTGACGGAGATATTCTGGTTAGCTACATATTCATCCTTCTTATAGGCAGAAACCAGCGCCGCCTCCACTGCTTCGAGGATCACCTCCTGGGGCAGGTTCTTCTCAGCGGAGAGCTGGGTGATGGCAATGAGAAAATCGCTTTTCATCTCAGCCCGCTACCTCCTCAGGCGCTTGCTGTCCTCCCATGTAACAAAAAAGTGGGACAAACACCCACTCACAAAGATTCCGCCAATCCTAGTCGCGCTCATTGTAGCACACTCAGGGCCAGGATGCAAGCTTCTGCCGGGATTTAATCCCATCTTTTAGGTAATACCACCAAGCATCCTTACACTTAATCTTATTTTTGAAAATTAACTCCCTTTTAAGTATGTTTCATACAGAATTTTTTTACTAATATTAGAAAAATATGTATTTTGGCTATAATAATTAAAGAGAATTTTCCTTTAAATTTCTTATTGTGCTTTGAAGCAAGGTTGTTGAAAAAGTAGGACCGAAAGAATTTTTATTATATTTGTTGAGTAGAAAAAACCTGAATGCTAAAAAATAAAAAAATAATTGGTTCTTAATAGGTTTAATAAAACTGCTTTAGGAGTACCTTTAACAACAACCCCCTGTACTTTACCTAATTTCTTCTGTTCGGACATGCTAACTTTGAATAGATATTATTTTTTTTCTCTCACAACTAGAAATATAATTACAACTTCTGCACTTATTTATGTTTTTTGTGAGTTCCGCTTCTCTTTCTTCTTTCCAATATTGGAGTGCCCAATCAACATTCTTTTTGGTAATGTCTAACTCGAATTGATACACATAGGCACTAACATTAGTACCTTCAATATCATTAAAGCTTGTGGGAAAGCCTCTTTTGTAATTTTTGATTTTTTTATAAACATATCCTGGAATTTCAGTAAGTAATCTGATATTTTTTTCAATCTTTAAGGGAGCTATAATAACTGCATACAAGAGCGAATCTGTGTTAAACCCCAGTTCATTAAGAAACAATCCTTCGCTCAGCAATTGTACCTCTTGAGACCTAAACGGTTCTCGATTATAATATTTGCTAAATTTAAATTCTATGAGTAGCTTTGGAACTCCTTTTTCAAATAAAACTCTATCAGGTTTAAACGCAAAATGCACATCTTTATAATTCGCGAAAAATAAGGATTCTAATACCCAAAAATAAGGGGAAGTAAAGATTTTTTCCCAGCCTTCTCTTGGGGATATTTTTTCAGAGTCTTTGGCAACTTCTTCATGACTCTCCCCTCCCACGATTAGTTGCTCTGTTTCGACTTCTCCCAGTATATATTTTAACTCTACTTGCCTTTCACAAAATATTTGACCGGAAATCTCACTATTCTTAATATAATTTTTCCCAAACCTTAATGAAGCTTTATTGTTCTTAATCTCTTCTAAATAAGCTTCTTGAGCACGATATTTTTTCTCCCATTCCTTTTTTCTTGGGGTAGGTTTCATAACGTTCGTCTTTTTTATTGGCTAATAGAATAATAGTAAAACTGGTTTTATAAACCTTAAACTATTAAATAAAAAAAAATATCTTCATAAATTTCAGTAAAAAATCTTAAATACTAATCCTCAAGCTACCTAATAAAATATGTTTTATCAAACTTTCTGTACCTTCGTTGCTCTTTTAATCATTAAGCCAATAAAACTATCCTCTACAACTCCGCCATTGAAGCTAATACCATCACCTATCGTCAAGTTTAGCTTTTCACAGATGGTATTGCTCAACCTTGCAATAGATTTCTCAATAATTTTTATATCTTTTTTCTTATAATCACTCTTTTTCTTTAATTGAGGCCCAAACTCAACATTATTTAGCGTCGCAAGATAATATTCAACAACCTTATCCTCATACTCATAGCTCTTTTTTTCTAATTGCTCAATTGTAGAATTGTATACTGTGATACGGGTTCCCATATATTTTCTTAAATGCGGATTATCGAATTTCTGAGATTTATCTTTCGCGAGTTGTTTTTGTTTTTGACCTACTTTACTTACAAATCAAATAAACTTTACTAACACTCCTTGAAACTTGTCTTTAACTAGCTTACCTTTAATTAGTCCCAAAGTTCTTCGATTTAATGAGTTATCCCTTATATATTGAATTTGCAGATAATAAAACTATTCAAATTAAAAGAGATGAGGGGAATCCCTATTTATTAGACAACATTCCACAAGAACTCTTAAAATCGAAATCAAATCAATTTAACCCAATAGCGGGTAAATTTCAATTTAAAATTATCCCAATTATTCCAAAAGATATAACCCCGATAGAAGACCAGAATGTACGAAACTTACTCAATGACATTGCTTATAATCTCAAAACATATAAATTGGCTGATGGGATACAATTTGGTAAATCTATTCATTATGATTTCAACCAAGAAGTGATACGTCAAAATAAACAAAATATATGGGGTGTAATATTTGAAAACCAGATAGCACCAGATCTCTTTACTAATGATAAAGGTATTCGTTCTAAAGAAATTATTGCTGTTCCACTTATTGGGTTACGAGAATTAGGAACCTCCTCCAAATTATTTAAAGATTATCTACAAAATGAGTTTTACCGGTTATTAAAAACTGACTTGAGTAAGAATCACTTCGGTTTTATCCAATCGTTTTTAGTTAGTGAATATAAAAAATATAAAGGTTCGAAATTAGCAGGGATGATATATAAAAATAGTTTATTTAATATTGGGGCAAATTGTCCCCATTCTGAGATTGCGAAACGAATCGAAAATGGAATTTTATTCAGATTTAAGTACCCATTCGGTACAAGGGATATATCTAAACCTTTAGAAAGTATAGAAATGCAGGCTGGATTTGATGCTTCAAAAGCCTTATTTGTCGAAGATTCGAAACCTCGGGGAGCGGTTGTAGTTACTCTTGATCCGTATGGCAAACAAGTAAGATCAAAATATATTCGAGATGCCCATACTCATAAAGGCCTTATTAGTGAAACTGTAATCAAAGATTTGATCCTTGAAATTATTAACCATCAAGACCTAATGATAGATAAAGGATTAAAAACTCACAAAGACCTTCCAAAAAAAATAATCTTCTTATTTGATGGTGATATTAGCAATAAGCAAAAAAAATTGTTTGTAAAAGTATACAAAGAATTAATTGAGAGTGGAGAATTACCAATATTACCTGATTTCTATATTTTTGAGGTTCTTAAGTCCCATCCAAACCGATTGTATTTGTTAGAAAACTCTGAAATTTATGATATGCCCTTTGGGATTTTGGCTTTGTTAAACGATAAAGAGTTTTTGATAAAAAGTCATATCTGGAGTAAAAGGAGCATGTCTCAACCCCAGTTATATAGATTTAAGATGCGATTGTCTCAGCGATTTAAAGGAATAGAGAAATATACTATTTTGGGCCTTGAATTAATAAATATAGGACTCCAACTGTTTCAATCTACTTTATTTAATACAGGAAAAAGCGGAAGACCTCTTAAAGAAAGTTTCGTCATTCATGAGAGCCATAAACTATCGCAGGAATTTGCGACTAAATCTGATTCAATTGGAGTTTTATTCTACAAAGATTAACATTACTCTTAATTTGTTAATAAAACTGATTGGCAAATCTAGTCTGAATAATGCTTCTTAAAGTAGAGTCCTTACAGTTTAAAATGGCTAGTCTTTTTACTGCTGAATCCAATCCATTAAGATCCATATTTTCATTTTTAGCGATTGTATGAGCCCAGATCATTGGCTTAATTTGATTATAATATATCGAATATTCTTTTTTGATTGTGGCTATCAGTTTTTCTAAATCTGGAAGAAAATTTTTATGGAATTCTAACTTTATAGCCGATGCTGTTCGAAAGGGAGGTTTATAATATAGAGTTTGGATGTCTTTAACAAATTTTCTTGCGGTTGATGTACTAGTTTGCACCCATTTTTCAAAGGTGAAAGGACCCAAAATCTCATCCGGTTGTAGGATTAGAGAAAAAACTTCATTTGTGGCTTCGGAAGGGATATCCAAATCAGGATTCTCTCTCAAAAGCCTATTTACAAACGATTTACCCACAATTCTCTTTGGTATCCATACTACTCTAACTGATTTTAAACGCTCAATAACTTTGGACCATAACCCATCTGGGGTTTTAAATATTCTTTTATACAAGTCTATTGATGTGTCAGGGACTATATAAGGACTAATTTTTAATTGTTGCATTCTAGCATTCCATAATGCCTGACTATTTATAGAGCCATCCATAAAAACAATGTCTGCTTTTGATTCATCCGTAATTTTCAATAAGGCTTTCATTTCTAGAATATCCCTTCTTAAATGCATGTAGGTACTAGAAAAATTGGGTGTTGGTACTGAAATTAATTCATATGATTTCAAGAATCGAGCCGGAGGATTTTTTGATTTAAATTGTAGATATCCCACTGCGTTTACATTAAAAGTCGTTAGATAAGGATCTTTATTAGGGGTTGTGTTTGATCCATCTATTCCTACTAAGTTATTATATTGAGGTGATTCGTTATATCTTTTAATATCACCATTTAAGATTTCTCTTATTTCGGGGATGGCTGATGCAATTTTTTGGGAAAACTCCTCAATATTTGCTAGTCTTGTTTCAATAAATGATGTAAATTCAAATTTGGTATCTCTTAACCCATGCTCATTTGTCCAAAAAGTTTTATTTACCAAATTTACTCCCAACTTTTTTTTTCAATTTGGCTAATTCTGAAGGAATTAAAGCTCTTGTAGGAAACGGTGGTATCGGTGAGCTATCTCCAAATAAGCGAAAGGCTCTATATCGATAATTGATAAAATCGTGGTTTCCCATACATTTCTTAGCTTGGTCCTCATCAACTGAATTAATCTTACTTACACACCATAGGCCCATGTTAGCGCGTACATCTCGATTAGTCCAAGCAAGTCGTTGTGTTATAATTACCATGCAAAGTCCTGTCTTTCTATCTTCAGCACACATACGAGCTATCAAATTATTACACTCATCTACATAATAACCTTGTCTAAGGTTGGAAGTTGCACCTGCAAAGTTATGCGCCTCGTCAAGCCCTACAAACACGGGATAATCCATTTCTCTCTGAGTATTTGAAAAGTTTTCATTTAATAGTTCATCTAGAAACTTTAAAATCCTGTAAACCACTCCAGGTTTGTATTCTCGTTCACGAATTCGGCTTAAATCAACAATTACAAACTTTCCATTTCTTAGGTTGTTATCTATATTAACGAACAAGTCGGGTGATTTTAAGGGTTCGATTTCCTCATTCCAAATAGATGATCCCATAGCTTCAAGATGCGATTCAATGCGCTCGAGATGATTTGTTGGATTTCCTGAATATGTATTTCTAATGGCACAAGGCAATTCTCTCTGAAAGTCTGAAAAAGTCGAATTAATAGTAATCCTACTGAGCAGATAACGCCTCATTCCCGCGATTTTTTGAGAAGCAAATCCTAAATCCAGAATCCGATATTTTCTAAAGAAAATTTCAATTAAATCTTCTGGAGTGTGTATTCCTATTTCGTCACCGGGGATAATCACTCGAGGATCCGAACCTGATTCACTGGTCCAAGCTTCAAAGAATCCATACGAATCGTTGGCAAATTGCCCCGTAAAGTCAAAATATAGACAACCTACTTTTCTATCTTCATCTGGGGCTATCCTTATTGTATAACCAACACATGAAAGTAAGAACGAGTTAGCAAGAAATCCCTTCCCCGAATCAGTAATTCCTAAAATATAAACATGGCGCCTAAGTAATCTTAGTAAATCAAACTTTGGAATAAATGAGAGATGGCCTATCGTCTTTACGAAACAGACAGGATTTTCGGGTGAAATATCAAAAAATACCTCTATATCCTTATCGGTAGCTAAGTAAATATCTGTGGTAGTTGGTGGGGCATTTCCTAGTTCTTTTTTTTTAATTTTTCCGTCAATAACCTTTCTTACATACACATCAGCAATTCTGGAATCTAACTCAATTATTGTTTGCTTGTCAATCTCATCTGTTGAGTCTGAAATCATTGTTGGTGCTAAAATATTATTTGGTGTATCGTTAACTGTGTAGATATTCCCAATTTGACCTAAAACTTTTACTCCTTCAAAAGGTTTTAAAGTAACGTATTTTCCATTAATATCTTTAATTTGTTGAAATGAATCTGTTATTCGACATTTAATGACATTTACATTGCTTCCAGGTATAACACGAGCAATTGGTATGGCACGGCTTCCAAAGTTGCTGATGATTTCATGAGTTATCTTTTCTGTTGCTGCTCCCGCTGCCGCTAACGATTTATCTAAGGTTTCATCCTTGTTATTTATCTCTCTTAATTTAGCTAATATCTTTTTTTTCAAATCTCCTTTCAAATAGTCAATAATTACCTCCCCAATTACCTTTCTCCTAGCAAAAAACTGTTGAGGAAGATTTTTTACAAATATCTTACTTATAATTCTGATAGTTCTGAGCGAATATCTTCCAGGAAGATTAAAACGTAAGTTTTTTGCGAGTTTTCTTAATTCAAAAAGATTATAATATCGATTTGAATCAAAAAGTTTAGTGATTTTGTTAACTATTAATTCAAGATCATTTTGAAAATTATTGTAGTTACTATTATTCGAATCAGTTTCTGTCAAGGTTTAATTTATCCCCTCCTCAGGATAAAAATCAATTTCTCCTATAGTCTCAGTTGCATCCCAGAGTCTTTCTATTCCAGACTCTTCTGTTATAATGTTTACGTCATTTATTTCCTCCATCTCTTCAACAACACACTTTAAGTCTAGGTTAAAATAAAATCGAGACTCAACTCTCAAAAACTTTATAACTTTTAACGCATTGACCCAAACGGGATTAAAATCGTTGAAAGAATCGTTGCTGAGGACTACCGAGTCAGGGATCATAATATTCGCCTGAATTAAATATACGTCGCATTCACTTCTTGAAGGAGCACATTCTATTTCTCCTTCTTTAATTAATTTATTGATTTCCTCAAACGATCTTTTGCCAAATTTTTCTTTAATTATATATTTAGCAGAAGCATCCATTTTCCCAATCACTTTTATTGGTTTGTGAGCCTTAATTTGCTGAATTAATGAGAGGTATCCTTTGATACCGTATTTTATAATAATATTGGCCGTATCCAACAGAACTGTCTGAGCAAAAAAAAGACTTTTTTCCAAATTTACTAATTTTTTTCTTATATTTTCAAACTTCAAAATACCACCTCATTTATTTTCTTTTTATTAAAATAAATAATAACAATTTAACATATAAGTTATGTGTAATTACACAAAATCCTGACATATTTCATTCTTTGTCTAGAATGTGTGTAATTATGCAAACCTTAATAGTTATAAATTATAAATATTTAACATGGAATTTTTTGAAGATTTTAGAAAAATTAGACAAACACTTGAAAAAATTTATGGAAAAAAACCTGATATCTCAATTATCCTAGGTGAATTAAATAAAATAGATAAAAGTAAAGAGAAGGCGCAAGGGACAATTGAAAAGTATGCTTCGTATTTATTTCAATTTCTTTTTAAAAGCAGTCTGGTATTTATAAAAAACAAAAAATTAGAAGAATCATCAAGAAGCTCAGTTAAAAGTACATTACGTCATAATTTTCCAAAGAACTTTGAATTTAATGAACAAGAGAGGGAAAAATTCTTTAACTTAATAAGTAAATATTTCGGTCGACTTTCAATTAAAATAAAATTAGCCCAGAAAGGAGATTACTTCTTTCTCTCAGACTATAATTCCATTTTAAACATCTTGCTATTTTGGGATAAATATAAATTACTTGATTTTGCACAATATGATCCTAGAGATAATGTTACTTTAAACGGATTCAAAGAAATTTTCCGAACCAGAGAAATACTAATCTTTTTTGATAAAGAGTTTCTAGATAAAATCTTTGGAAAATTTGGATTAATCAAAAAATCAGGGTTAACTTATCTTCAATTTAGCGAATCTCTGAACATTGTAAAAAAGTTTGACCGAAGGGATTTCCATTATTGGACTAAGATTGATAGAAATAAACCATTTGGTTATATTCCTCTCAAATTTCTAAAAAATCTTTTAAATTCTAAATATAAAGATTCGTTTGATTTAGATATTTCACGGTACATTAAATATATTCATATAGGTAAAGCTAAGAGCAAAGAATCAAAAACAATAAGAATTGAATTACTTAAAAAAATAATTAATTCTTATAATGATTGGTTTGTCAAGTTTATCCCAAAAGACTCAAACCTGAATTACTTATTTGGGGTTATAAATAGAGAAAAAGAAGAAATTGAACAACCTTTTACTCTTGTGGAAGAATATGTAAATACTTTTAAAAAGAAATATAAAGATATTATCTATAAAAAACATTTTAACCGATTTAAATCCATTCTTACTATTTCAGAAAATCCCGTATTTATAAAATCAGTGGAATTAATAAACTTTAAATCATATTCAAATGAGAAGGTTGTATTTGAAAACGGCATTAACATAATTTATGGACCAAATGGAAGTGGAAAAACTACTATCATTGAAGCAATTTTGTTTGCTTTATTACGATATTATACGTTCACTCTTGAGGTTTATCCTTATGTTGAAAACATATTTGTTTTGAATCCTTGGTTAATAAAATTTGGCGAAAAAGAATGTGAAGTTATTTTAAAATTAAAATGTGGGGAAAAAGACGTAGAAATAGATAGAATTATGGGGAGAAATGGAAATCAAAAATTGTTTATAAATCAAGTTGATATGTTGAGTCATATAGACCCAAAGTATTACTCGTTTATAGATAATCCCGAAATAAAGAGTATAAAATTCTCAATCTCCAGAGAAAACTTGGTTACTCCAATAATTAATAAATTCAAAGAATTAGGTATATTATTTGAAAAAAATGACATCTATTCATCTTTATATCAAGAATATGATCTATTCTGGAATATAGAAAAGCTGTATTTTAATTCAGATTCAGATGAAGTAGATTTGTTTTATGCCAATAAATTAAGGTTGCTATTGATTGATGGATTAGTTATAATAAAGAATATGAAAAGGAAAGAAAAAAACATAAAAATAGCATTTTCTACATTTGAATTGCTCAAGAATTTGTTTTATGAAACCCTTTATGACATTATAAATAAGAATGAGGATTATAAATTTGGTACAGGGAGATATTTTAACTGTGAAAGCTGTAGTAGCACAGTCTTTGGCAAACCGGCTTACATATGTCAGAAATGTGGAGCCGAATATGATGACAGTTGTCTGGAAAAGCTTTACAAGACTGATTTCATAGGTAGAGATTCATTTCCAAGATGTGAGTCTGCTAGATGTAATGAGTCTATGACTCCTACAACATACAAAAGAAGAGAATATTTACCAGAAGATTTCTATGAACTTTTAGAATGGACAGAGAAGGGGGAGACCTATAAGGAACCTTTTAGTAAACATACTTGGAGGAAAAGAATTAGTGAGGTTGTTAATTCAGTCCAAGCTTACCGTAAGACGACTAACCCATCTGATTCTAACGGATTTGATCCTCTACGACATTTATTGGATGGTAATCCAAAAGAAACATACTCGTTAATTAAATCAATAATGGAGGATAATAAACTTCAAGAATATAAAAAGTTAAAAAGCCGTCTAAACCTACAAATATTTATTAGAAAGAATTTAATTGACAGGCTGAAATTATGTTTCGAAAATCCTTTATTTAGATATCTTTTCAACTTAATTGATAAGAATAAATCCGAAATTAAGATTGATCTAAAAGAAATTAGTAGTTATATCGATAACTCAAGGATGTTTTTAAGTCTAAAAACAATTAATTATGTCTTATTACTTACTATCTCAAATTTGATTCAAAGAAAACAAAATGTCTCTTACAGTGAAGAAAATGAGAAATTAATCAATAACATCAAGAATATCTTAAATTTAATGAAAAATGAAAATGATATAGATGAAATATTTAAAGATTTTAATGATAAAATTCAACTACTTGAAGAAGAACAAGGTATTTTATCGGCTAATAGAAATGAGATTGCAAATGAATTCAATCAGAGATTTAAACCCTTCGAACAGAAACTAGCAGAATTATTAATATATATAACTGAATTAAGTTCTGAGTTTAATGAATACCGCAACACTCTCAAAGCCTATTTTGAAAAGATAAAAGGATTAGATCTGCACTTTAAGTTTTATGAAGATTATATTGAATTAAGTGAATGGTATTTAGAAGAGATAACCTATGATGATTGGGTTGAATATTTTCAATTGGACTATAAACTCCTCAAAAGGCAATTAAAGAATCAAATAAGATTATTGGAATTCATTCAAAGCTGTAATAGAAATATTAGATTTACAAAAAAAAAAATACAGAAAATCAATAAAGAAGTTATTTTTCTAGGAGAAAACAAGATAATTCTTTTTAATTTGTTTAGAGATTATTTTAATAAAGAGTTAAAGATAAAATCCCAAAAGATTTTTAAAAATGAAGATTTCTACAGTTTTTTGGATGAGAAGGGCATTCCAAAATTAAAATCTCTAAAGAATGATGAAACTTATCCAACTTTCATTTTAAGTGGAGGTGAAAGGAGTAAATTAATTTTAGCTATTTTAAGTCTTCTTATAAAAATATCTAATAGGAGAACTTTCTTTTTAATCGATGAACCAAATGAATTATTAGATTCTGAAAATATTGTCATTATGAAAGATTATTTTTCTGCTTTATTTAGAAATCAACAACTTATTATTTGTACTTTTATCAAAAAATACATAAAGTTCCAGCCAGCCTTGGTGTATAAAGTTAAAAGAGATGAGAACAATGAGCCAAGTGTGACTCTTATATAATTTCCTCCTATTGAAACCAGTTCATGTATAATCCTAACAATTTTTTTCTTTATTAAGACTTCATTCAATGTTAGTTAATCATATTCTCGCTGAAAAAATCGAATTTGCTACGAGTTCTGGAAAGTTGAATGAGACGACTCCCAAGGCCAATGATGTCCCTGTAGATACTAATAATTATACTAGTAAGAAAAATATTGTCAACGACAATTTAGAGATTGTAGAAGAACTTGATCTCGGGGATAAAGTTAAAAAAATTGAGGGGATTATTAAAGGTGAGACTGAAAAGGGGATCCTTCTCCAAATGAGCAATAATAGTGAGTATTGGTTTCCAAAATCTACTATAAAATCAACGTATAATTCTGTTATGGGGTCAACGCAATCGTTTATTATTGACTCTTGGATATTGGAAAAAAATAAAGTGTCAGTTTAATAATTTCTATTTCCTTTTTTTTCTTTATGTATTTTATTTTCATTTTCCTTTTCAGAACACTCTAAACAAATCATTTGAGTGTTAAAAACTGACATAATTATTTCAGTTGTTTTTTTCTCACATCGTTCACATTTATCGAATGAATAAGGATCCTCAATAAACTTAATTTCCTTCGGTTCCTTTTTATCAAGAACAATCTCTCGCTGAAGATATTTATCTATCATTCCGAAATTAATTTTCCTTTTTCATTATTTTTTAATATTTTATAGGTTCTTTTCAGAGAAAATTTCTTATTTAAGTGCTCTATTTCTAATTTAAAATTTTTTACCATTTCATCTAAAGAGGATTCCATATTAGACTTTTAATCTTTTTTAAATTTTAAAATTAACTAAGATCAAGTGAACTGTTCAACTCCACTTTCATGAATTAGAGATCCAGTTTCTATACTATATGTATACGCTATGAGTATTTAAAGAATGAAGATTAAATATGTGGAATTTTTCCCAAATATTCTTATAATAATTATTTTTATAAATTACCTTGATTAATATGAATATATAATTTTGCCAAAAATATTGTAAGTCAATGACTCATGAAAGAAGTTAGATACGTCAGTCATGAACCTGAAGAAACTGTTTTTAGCCTTATTTCAGAAATTTATCACTGAAGGAAGGAAAAGCTCATACCTGTGGTAATAACGCAAGGCGTTTATGATACCTTAACAATTATCTTATCATTTTTGTTATAGGGCATATTTTAACAATATTTTGCATTTTATTTTAGGATGGAAATTTATTCTTTGTGAAAATCTCATCCAAAATCTGAGAGAAAATAAATTTTAAACCAATAATAACTTTTTATCTCAAAAATAGATTAACAGAATGATTTTTCTAATAATCTCATCTTTTCTCGTAATTATGGACAAATTTATTAGATTGCTGCCGTAGGTTTGCAATTGAAATTATTTTTCTAATTCTATGAGATTATTTGTATTATTATTTTTATTATTATTTTCAATAACTATATCCCAATAAAATTGGAAAATCAATATCACCCCTAACGAAAACCCACAAAAATGTTGAATATAAGCCCTGTCGTATAATGCATTAATATATTGAATATGTTGAATCATAAAGGAAAAAAACTCAAAGTTATATTGGTAAAGTTAAGAATATGATTCATACCAGTAAAAGGGGTATAATAATTAAGAGTGGAATAGGATTAGTAACCACAATTTTTCTTACTTTTGTAATTTCTTACTGGACTTATTTAAAATTTTTTTTTTTTTTTTTTTTCCCTTCTTACATACGTTAAAGCGTTTACCATGTATGGGAAAATTGATTTGACTCTAAATATAACATACGATACGTTTGGAACATTATCGTATTGGAATTATTCCTATTCTAACTCATTAATGTTATAAATATTACCTTGCATGTAATCTAATATTTTTAAAAAGAGTTTAGTTATTCAACAATTTTTATAAATTCTTCTATAGTAGGTTCTAAATAATTATACCAATGCTTACAAGCATTGTTTTTAAAAAAACCTTCTTTATTAAAAGTATGCTTTAGACACCCTCCCATACAAATTGGCAAATACCGACAAATGACACATTTTTTATTCTCAAAAATATTATATTTTGTCCATTTTTTATAAATGGGATGTTCCCAATAAGGTTCCCATATAAATCCACCACTTAGTTGAAGATTATCAACCTCAAGTCCGCAATTAAATACTTTCCCAGAAGGATGAACACATACTGACCATTCTGAAATAGCTCCACATGGTTTATGGAGAATTTTAGGATATTCGAGTATCTCCTTTGGGTTAATATCGGAAAACTTTTTACACAATTCTTGTTGAAATTTTAGAACATAAAAATACCAATCTTTTGGGTCGATTGCTCTTTTGCATGTATTTAAACAATTAGGAGTAAGAGGTCCAATCATTGCTATATAAGGCCTTACATTTTTTTTAATTTTAAAAATTTCATCTTTTTCAATATTTTCTAAAAATTCAAAAGCTTTCTTTAATGAATAATGATCTATATTTATCCTAAGATGTATAATAAATTTCTTTGAAGCTTTTTTTATACCACGAATAACATCTTCAAATGAGGGAGATCCATCCATATAAGGTCTGTTTAAATTATGTATCTCCGGAAGGCCATCAAGTGTAATTTGAATTTTTTTAATGCAGATTTTTGAGAGAATTTTTACTGTTTTTGAATTTAAAAGTGTACCATTTGAAACTAAGGATGCTTCATAAGAAATGTTATACTTTTTAACTAAATTCATTATATTTCTTGAAAGATGTTTTATTAGACCTAATTTTAATAAAGGTTCACCACCATACCATTCTACTTTAAGTTCCTCTATATTTTGGGATTTAATTCTTCTTTCTATCTCCTTTATAATTGTTTTACATACTTCTTGACTCATAGATATATCTAAATGTTTCTGATAACAATATCTGCATCTTAAATTACAATTAAGAGTAGGAACAATGGTTAAATAGAAGGTTTTGGGAATAGGAGGAGAAAAAAACCTTTTTTTAATTATATCTAATTCATTAATGATCTCAGGTATGATGAATCCTCCATTGATCAATAGTTCTGCAATATTTTTAATATGTACGGGCATATCATTTAATTCAAAACAATTACTAGTGAGTTCTTCTACAATATTCTTTATTTTTTTAGGGATACGTAGAAGACCACCTTGCAAACTATTGAATAGATACGATGTATCACTTTCACCAAGTCTAATCCAAAAGTTATAATTTGAACTAGTATAAGTCATTCTTTGTAATAGATATCTTCTAATTATTAATCTAAAATTAATCTTTTTAAAATCTTATCACTTTACAATGCATTAATTATATTTAGAGATATTATTTATGCAATGCAAGTATCCCCACTCCCACACAGTCGTGCTTTAGGGTCTGCCCATTTTTCTCTTGGCTCCATCACCCAGAGATCATTTAACCTTATTTTTTTTAATTCTTCTAAAGGAATTGCAGATAGCCTTTTAAGATTGATTCCTACTTTTTTCTTCTCTTCCATATATCTCATTCACGGATTTTGGTTATTGAAATTATATTACACTAATTTACAATAATGTAGATATTAATATTATTTAAATTTTTTTAATAAAGCCCATAAATCTCTTCTGTAATTAAAGGGAAAATAAAAAAAAAGGTAATTATAAATTTAGGATTCTTGAATGACTATATAAATGAAGTTAAACCGTATCCTAAACGTGCCACTTCAGTTGATTGGATTTAAACAAAAAGATCACCAGAGAGAATACCGTTATTATATTTCATTACTTTTCTATCTGAAATTTCTAATTATATTAAGTTAGTAAGAAGAGTAATGCATACATTCGTAGTCTTTTAATTAGATTATTTTGTAAAGAAGACAAGATCTCTTTTGATCCTCGGAATATTTCCATCATTTCGCTTTTAGCCATTTTAATTCTGCCAATAATTACATTTTGTAATAGGAAATTTTTATTATGTTATTTAAGAAAATCTCTATAAACTACCCTATAAACCATTAGTTCAGTCAGAAAGATTTAAGAAAAATAGAAAGTTTCTAATAAATTTAATGAAACTGCTCATTTCCTATCATCAATAATCATTGGGGAAAATATTGAAGTTCAATCCTACCAATTTAAATATTCAAAGCAGCATGAAGAATATAAATTAACCATTAATACTCATTTGAATCCTATAAATACAGAAACTTATAATAGAACTCGTACATTTATAGGCTATACACCCACTAAAGGAAAACACTCAACCTCAATGGAATTTGTACAATTCAATGAACCTGTTATACTATCGCAAAAGTTTCTGATTTTAGGGGAAATTGCTGAGGAAATGGCGAACATCTATAAAGCGTCTAAAAATGGAGATTTGATGGAATTATCTTATTCATATAATACTTTGGCAGAGGAAATTAAATCAATCTCATCGTTAGTGAAAGAACAACTTTTTGAATATGATTGGCAAATTCTTGAGAGTTCTGCAGTTTTAGCAGACTACCACGATCCCGGAAATGGTGGCGGTGGTGGGAATTTCTTAACATGTATTATTTGTATTGCGGGTTGCGAATTAGCAGTTTTAGGAGGTTGCATTATCGCATGTCTTGTCTTTATTCCATTTTGTCCTGTCTGTGTATTGGTAGTGGATTTATGGGAGTTATTTGATCTAGGTTGCGGTTATGTTTGTGAATGGATTGGTGCTTGCTAACGTATTGATATTTAGTCTTAATATACTTTAAGGTATGGTTATTATGAGGCTGAAAGAAAAAATCACGAACTTCTGGACAGAATTTAAAAAGTAATGGTTATGGGTTAACGTTGGGGCATATATGATGATAATGATGATTAACTGGATAGGTTTTTTTCTTGGTTCTATACAATTTATAATTGCCCTGTTAAATTATTTTTATCTACCCTTTAATATTTCTTAGCATTTTTTACATAAGAAAATCAAAATTTGAGACAACCATTTATAAGATTGCATGGATTATAGGTGGGGGTATGTGTCTAGGATTTCCAATATGGGGAATAATTTTTTTTGTCCTAATTGGAGCGTCTTGGGCTCCATTATATGCAGCCCATAACATTTTAAGAGGAGGTATTTCAATCCTGATTTTAGTACCCGCCTATGCTACACTCAGAAAGAAAAAATTGCCAAAAGAAGATAAGTAAATTAAATAAAGACTTCCCGTCAGGGTTCAAAATCATAGATTTCAGAATGTTGCCTGATGCCATCAAATTCCAAATCATTTCAAACAAAGTTGCTCAGATGGAGACCCCCGAAATTCAAGATATTTGCTCACTACTCAATTTTACATCCGAAGATATCTCACAGGAAAAATGCCAACTTATTGATTACTTAGAAACTCTAAGACTCAAGATGAAAAACACCCCAATTAAGAAGAAGAAAGATAAAGATAAAATAACACAAAAAGAATTAGATGATTTATCAATTAAAAAAGATTTATTCACTCAAGACCTAAATAGTGAATATGATAGGCTTTTCCCCTTGCTTATCGACCTTATTAAAAAGAGATCTCGATTAAATGGATTAAGAGATTCACGGTTAGAGAACGGTCAAATTGTTTTTAATCTTACTACAGTTATGGAAGCAGATGTTAAAAGCCTTCATAATGAAAGAAAAGAACTCTATTTAAAAATCATAGAAGCCACAAACAATAATTTGATTCGGAAGCATCAAAATAGAATCAAAAAATTAGTAGCATACATCCTTTATTATGTGAAACAAGTTAATAAACCCTTACTCACCAAACACCAAGAAATGAGAGAGGGTCAGAATCTAAAACAAGAACAGTTTGCCTTTAATGTAATAGACGGAATTAATGAAAAGATGGAAAAGATAAAAAACAAATTAAGCTCAGATGTCAAAGAATTTTATTTCGATGACGGTTTAGACCTTCATATAATGGTTAAGAACAATCATTCCAGCAAATATCCCATGAAACACGTAAAATTCAGAGATTTAACCACCAATCTAAAGAAAGCTATTATTCATATTCTTAAGTCTCAATTATGAGGAGTGTTCGGAATTGAATACTTAAGACTCAATGGTATTATTTATAACCTTGAAACTGTTAAAGAAACAAACTTAACTTAGATGTTAAGGAATTTTGTTTTGATGATTGTTTAGAACTTCGAGTGAATTAATAATGCCCCATTCCATAAATTTAGGATTATAATATTCTTGATCAGAATCTATTTTAGGAGAAATATAAATAACCTTGGTGTACTAACTCAAATTTACCTTAGAATTTAATGATATTATCCTTTTTATTTCTTACTATAAAAATTAACGCTTTATTAGGTAAATTCTAATTCCCGATGGAGAGAAAACAAAAAAAAATAAAATGAGGAAAGATTGGTTTTTTCTTACCCAAAAATCCTTTCAAAATTCAATATTCAAGTCTCTTGAGTATTTTGTAAGTTTTGAACTCTCTAACCGGTTCGTTGTTACTATCTATCGTTTCGACAGGCACTCTAACGAAATTTTTATCGTCGATTTCCTCAACCTCAACTTCGTTATATTTTATAATTTCATTCGCATTTTTTAATTCTTTTATCAGGAATTCTCGAACCGCACATCTAATAAGTTCGGATCTAGATGGGTATAAACCGCCTTCTCCTATTAATCTCTTAATACTTTCAAGATAAGGTTCCGGAATGTTAACGGTAACTATTTTCAATTTAATTCTCCTCAATAAAAACCAAAAGTGGGAATAGAGCCTAAGCTCCTTTCTAAAACAATCGCCTTAAACCACAATTATTTTTATATGATATTGAATGATTAGATAGTATATAAACATTTTTTTTATCGGATTAATATATTTGAAGGAGTACTCTTTTGTCATCCCTTTCCAATTCCGAAATGTTTATTAATACATTAATTTTTAGATGATTTCTGTACTCCTCAAATCTCATGAGTTAAAATTTGGGATCCAGATTTATTAAGTGAATAAAAAATTTTCAGCAATTTTCAAATTCAGATTAAAAAAAATTCAAAAAAAATAAATTCACTGATAAAAAATGTTTATTTGTTTATATAATCGTAATCGATTTTTCAATTTAATTCATATAAATTTGAATTAAATAACTATTCATTTAATCAAAATTAGGATTAAAAAAAAGGAACAAATCTCAATACTCTTCCTCCGGATTCACCAAGTTTAAAAAACCATATTTCTTTCAACCAGATGCTTTATTTTTTCAAAAGTTTCATCCCACCTTATTAAATCATTGAAAGTGAATATACCTCACATAGGATTTCTTAGCTGAAAATAAAATTTTGATGTTTTTTTCATCACCCAATTTATCTTCAATATTCGGCTTTACAAGCTCAGATATATTAGAAATAAAGCCTATTCTAATGTTTTTATCTCAATTATCTACTAAATTGTCTGATTTTTTCATTTTGGTACTCGTTGTAATTTGGTTTGTGGAATAGAAGGATCAATTATTTCGAAATGTTAATAATGCTAATTAATGCTGGATTCAATTAAATTTTTATATGCATTCCTTTGCTATATTTATAAGTATCTTTATATCAAAATTATAGCAGATTTAAAGGGAAGGGAATTGTCAGAACAAAAATTATTTCAAGTTTTTGTAAATAAATTAGACTTTGATCCTTATGAATATTTAGTTTCCGGTGCTGAACATGAGCTCACGGATTTTCAGAAAAATGCAATTGATAACGCTACAGCTATTATGAAGGAGAACATCGTAGAGGAAGTTAAATCTTTTGGTGGAAATCTTAAGATAAATGAAGAAAAGTTTAAAGCCCTCGAAAAAAAAGCAACTAAAGAATTAGAAAACGAGGAATATGGAGACATCAAGAAAGAATTGAAAAGTTATATTAAAAAATTACGTGAATTAGTTGAAAAGACGTGTGTAGCTATAATACCTGTCAAAGAAATGCCTTGGGTTGATATTTTATTTAGAACTGTTCCTCGCATAGTTTTTGATAAAAAAGCTGAGCTTTTAGATAATGTGATTGCATATTATGGAGAAATTAAAAGTGTTATATCAAGACCTACCATTTTTGGAAAAATAAAAGACGAAAAACCGTTATTTGCTCCAATTATGGGAACGATTGATTTAGGAGGATATAAACTCGATGAGTCTCAAAAGGATTCTAAGGCTCAAATTCATTCTTATGTGAGTGCAATTATTAATTCTTTAGATTCTGTTATAACAAGAAATCATCTTGCTAAATATCATGAAGCTTACCAGAGACATGGCGATCCTATATGTGATTTTCTAATGAACGATAGTGAACTTATGAATTCGATGGAAAGAATAACTTCCAGTATAGAATCAAATCACACACCTTCAGACATTGCCGTGTTCAGTATCGCCCTACCACTAACTAAGGATAGCACAACATTATTGCTAACAATCGATGAGGGGGATGATACTAATAAATTTTCGAGATGTTTTGAAGCTATCCTAAGATTTTCGGCAGAATGCAGTAAAACCCCAAAAACTAGTACATCACCTCAAACTCAACCAATTTCTGGTCAATCACCATCACAGCAAGCGGGTACAATAAGAACTCCAGGGGGGCAAGAGTTAAAAGCTTGGACTGCTGAAGAACTCGCGGTTGAAGCACAAAAAAGATTGGTATCTCAACCTGATATGCCAGCATGGAATGAAGAAGAATTAAAAAAATTTGCTACCGAACGAGGAACTGGATTACCTGAAGGAATGGAAGTGTGGGAAGAATCAGAATTACATGAATTAGCTCGTAAAAGACAAGGAGGTTTGGATATTCCTGAGTGGGAAGCTGATAAGGATATGAAAGAGTGTTTAAAGTGTGGTTATTCTTTAAGACCCGGATGGAACCGTTGTCCGGTTTGTGAAACCCCTGTGGGTGCTAAAGTAGACTCCTCAGAGGCTTCTGAGCAAAGAAGCTCAGAAACAAACCTGGAACCTGTTGAGCCTTCAAATGAGCATCCTAGTGAAGACTCGAAAGAGTTACCATTAGGAGAAAAAGAAGAAGAAAAAGATGATCAATAAAATTTAAATCTTTTTTTAATTTGTCAATTTGGTTTTTTAATCCCCCCCAATAGAATGCGTGCTTTTAAAATAAACACAAAACTTTAAAAGCATTTAAAACAAGATTCCAAACTTTTTTTAAGGTATTTTTATTTTCAAACTCATAGGAATTAAGAATATCGGAAAATTAATTGCTAAATAATATCTTCTTTTTAAAGGGCAAGAAGTTTAAAGATTTGGAAGATCTAAATATTTTTTGTTACCCAAATGAGATCTTTGATATCAATAACAAAATTCTTGTCAAAGATATTATAAAAAGTCATGGTCTACAAGAATCAAAAGACACCAACAAAAGTAAAACCTCAAAATATTATAAGATTGAAAAACCCATTGCTCAATATATAAATGACCTCAATATTTTTACTTCCTGTATTAACGAAAACATTATCATTGGTCTAATTTTCGAGAAGGAGGATAATCCATACGATTATCGCGACATTTTTGAAGAATTATTAACTGAATCCTTTAATAATGGCACTAATTTCTTTTTTGAAGAAGAAATTGAAATTGAAAATCTCCTCATTTCAATGTTCATTGATATTAGAAGATACGGAGATGAAATTATTGATAGATCTCAGGAAATTGAATACAATTATCAGAGAGAATCATTTTTCAAGGTTTTTCTATTTGGAATCGATGATGTAGGAAAGACTAGTTTCGTACAAAAATTAAAAACTGGAGAATTTAGGGAAAATTCTTTCACACCTACGAGAAAGTTCAATATAGAACATATTCAAGCAGAAGAAAAAGGGCTTTTGTCAATTTGGGATATGCCAGGCCAAAAATCTTTCAGATCAAAATGGCTTGAAGGCCTTCAAGATTCGAACATCCTCGTCTATATGATCGATATTGCTAATCAAAGAAGATTCGAGGAATCAAAGAAAGAGTTTTGGGATGTATTGAATAACAGTGGTTTGAACGGTATTCCGCTTTTAATATTAGGTAATAAAACTGATCTTGTAAAAGATACTAATGATGACAATAATTCTCATCTCCTGAATTTAAGAGGAGAGGTAAATTCTTATTTTAATTTTGAAAGAATACAGAATAGGAACTGGAAATTTATTTTTACATCAGTAAAAACCAATTTTAATGTTGAATCAACGGTCGAAATGATTTTCGAATTAATTTCTAATTGAAAGTGGAGATTCACCACGAATTTCAATTGAAAGCGCTTTAATTTAAATATTACGAATAATTCAATCATTAAATTTAAATATCTAGCCGTTTAAATTTCTATTATAAGAAATAACATCTTGTTTTGAATTATTTTGTTTCTTGATTATTCTAATTAGGGTATGAATATGGAAAAACGATTGAAAAAAGATCTGCAAATCAATATTGATGAAAAAACTGGCCAATTATTTTTTGGTGACAAAAAAAAAGATATTAAACTTATCATGTTAAGGCCGATCGATTTAATTGAATTTTCTGAATTTGCGGGCTCAAACTCTAATGATATACTTATTTGGGTTGGTAAGACATTAGGAAAAACATTTATGGAAAATTTCTTTTCCAATAAAGATTGGAGTAATGAACCTATGCAAATAAAAAAAGAAGTATTCCTTGGTTCACTTGAAGCGTTAGAGCTCATGGGATATGGACACATAAGATGTTTATTTAAAAAAGATCATATCTTAATCCACATAGAAGAATCTCTTGCTTGTGAGGAAAGAGAGAATATCATGGCTAAAAACCTATGTTTACTTTACCAAGGAATATTCAACGGATTATTCGAAATATTACAAATTGATGTTAATGGTGAAGAGATAGCTTGCGTCATGTTGGGTGATCCCAAATGTACATATAAATTTGATTTTATAGCTGGTGAACTAGATCAAAAATTAGTTGATGCAGAATCAGAAGAAACGGTTTCAGGGTTTTTATCTACTCTTTAAGGAAGGGTGAGTTCCCTTTCTATTTCCTCATTTGAAGAGATTTAACTTTTATTACAGTGGTATTGAAAAATAAAACGTACTTCCTTGATTTATCCCTTCCGATTCCATCCATATTTTACCACCATGAGATTCCACGATCCTTTTAGAAATATATAATCCCAACCCTGTACCATCTATACCAAGATCTAATCCCTGACCGTATCTTTCTATCTTCCCAAACTGTTTAAAAATTGAATTTTTTTGGTATTGATTAAAACCAATACCATTATCACTGACGGAAATTATAACAGTGTCTTCAAGCAGCTCCATTTTTATATTTATCTTTCCGTTTGGGGGAGTATATTTAATAGCATTAATTAGTAAGTTAGAGATTACGTCATGGATTTCTTCTTTTTCAAATCTCGCGATTAAAGAGTCGTGAACTTCCAGATTAACAGAATGTCTCCTTTTTACAATAACAGACTTCAATTCATTTACACAATATTTAATAAGAAAAGTCAAATCTTCCTCTTCCAACCTTGGTTTTGGATCAATTGTTTCAAGTCGAGATGCATGTAAGAGATCATTTATTATGGTCTGAAGTCGTCTACACCCTTTGATTATTTCTGTCAAATTGGAAATGACTTCGGGATTTAATTCTTCTTTATATGAAGATAAAATCAACTCCGAAAATCCCTTAATTGAAATAAGGGGTGTTTTCAATTCATGAGATGCTCTTCTAAGAAATTCAGTTTTTAACTCGCTTAGTTCTTTTCTCTCGTCATCAATTGTTTTCCAGGAAGTAATATCTCTTACGATAGCCCACATAATATTAGGATCTCCTTGTTCATCATTTAAAATCCAAAATCGGATATTTATCGGAAAAATAGTACCATCTTTTCGGATGTACTCTTTTTCATACACACCTCTTCCTTTCCCTTCTGATAATTGTTTAAATAATAAATTATCATCCATTTCATGCCATTTTGATGGTGTTATATCTCTAAAATTTAGCTGTAACAGTTCCTCCTTTGAGTATCCTAACATTTCAAGGAAAGCTTTATTAAAATCAATTAACCTCCCTTCCATATCTGTAGATACAATCCCATCAGTACTGGATTCAAATAATCTTCGATATTTCTCACCAGATTCTTTTAATCTCTGCTCTGTCATTATTCGCTGAGTTACATCGATAAAAGTTCTTTCAGAAGAAATGGGATTTCCATTAAAATTCTTATTTAATTGGAAGTTAATTTGTAAAAAGATCTTTTTGCCATCCAATCTTTTAGCGGTGGCTATGTATTTCTTCACAATACCATTTTTATAAAGTTTCCTTCTAATCTTTTCTTTTTCCTCAGGATTTAACCAATAATCTAATGTTTTTGTACCAACTAAATCGGCTGAAGAATCATAACCAAAAATCTTGGGATAAGTAAGGTTATGTTTCGTTATTATGCCCTCGTTGTCAACTTTTATATACCCTATATCTAGATTAGTAAGAATTTTAAGCGTGTTTACTTCATTATCTCCAATATCTTTATTTGAGGAAAGTAACAATTGTTTTCCACTTATGATTTTTGTTTTTAGCATTTAACCCAATTTAATGCCTAATAAGATAATAAGAACTTTGATCTTATAATATTTTTGTCAAGAGATTTAAGATAGAATTGTAAATCTACTGCCTTCTAAGAAAACATATTAATCCATTAATAGTAAAAAATACTAACCAATGATCTAAAGATTTTTTACTTGTGATACAAAAGAAATTAGTGAACTGTTTTAATTTTTGATTGGATTTTTTTTAATAATATAAAGAAAGGCATTGATATAAAAGAATTAAATATGATAATCTATTTTAAAAAATCTCAGGAAGAAAATGAGCTGCCTGTTGTAAGGTGATCTCGTGATACAGATGAAGTTCTTAACATTATTAATTTTAGTTATTTTTATATATTATTTATTAACAGAATATGTCGTGGACCGATATTGGGAAAATAAATTCTTGACTGAAGATAGGAAAAAAGAACTTGAAGCGAAACGTTCTGTAAAGGCTCAGATAAAGATTGCACCTAAACTTTGGGCCTTAGCACGCAGCCCCATCCTAATATTCCTCCCTTTATTGTTTATCATTGATGGTCTGATACTCAAGGATGGGAATATTATATTCTCCATACTTATCATTTTTTAATCCCCTTGACACTTATCTCAAGATAGTGGGCCTAACCATAATTTTTTTTGGTTATATATTAATGTTTATAACGGGAAAAACAGTTATCAGACATGTATATTCCAAAGCAACCTACGAGAGAAAGATGATGACGACTGGCTTATATGCATTCATAAGACACCCTCTATACCTCAGTTTTATCCTCATTCCATTAGGGTTTCTTCTTATAACACTGAACTACTTGTCCTTTTTATATCTTATGGCTTTTACTGTCTTTACAAACTCTGATCTCAAGGAATGCGGTCGAGAAGGTAAGTTTACAATTATAACAAAAGCCGCCCGATGTGAGGAAGAGAATCTCAAGAAAATTTACAGCAAAGACTACGAAGAATATATGGAAAAGACTGGTAGGTTACTTCCCAAGTTTAGAAATAAAAAAGAATAGATAAAAGATTAAAAAGAAAAAAAACTTTTTGTTTAAGGTTAATAAACCAAGTTAGAAGTTAAATAATTTTCAGTTTTAGAAAGATGTGTGTATCTATTTATCAGTTTTCCGACTATAAGTGTTGAGAGATTAAATTAACCCTGGATATTATTGAAGGAGAAAAAATTTTGGAAATTTACAGTAAAAACATTACTGATTCAAAACTCAAGTTTTATGAAATAATTAGTAATTCTAATTCCGTAGCTCAGTTAATTCAAGAGATATTTAGAGAAAATGAATCATTTAATTCCATTATGTTTTTGTGTGAATTAGAATACCGGAAATTACGTGAATTATTTGAAGTTTTGTTAGAGGATATTAAGGATTTTATTGAGAGTAATAAAGCCGAAGAAGAAAAAAGTAAGAAGCAATATGTGTTTCTAGCTTCTGCTTTTAATTTTAATCGAATTCTAAAAGAGATCATCTCAAAATCCTAATTAAAATAATTTTAAAGTGTTAACTTTAAATCTAGATGATTTCGCATTTGAAATACCTAATCATTTCACCTTTTTATTTTATTATAGAGAAATTTAAATATAAAAATATCGTGTATTTGAAGTGTATTTGAATAATATCAATTAATTAACAAAAATTAGGTTATATCTTATGCCGTTTTCATTAGTAAAAGTAAATTATAAGGATTATGATGAATGGAAAGATGTGTTCAACAAAGCCGCAGAAGAAAGAAAAGGAGCAAGTGCTAAAGGTTGGCGTGTGTTTACTACCATGGGGAATCGAAATGAAGCTTGGATTTTAATGGAAATTGATGATCCGCCAAAATTCAAAGCATTCATGGAGTCTCCTGAGCTTCAAGAACGAATGAAAGAATCTGGAATTACGGGTCCACCTGAACGTTACATTTTACAACACGAATTTGATGGTTAAAGAAATGCATTAAATTTAAAAAATCTCAAACTCGAATTATTTTTTTTCTTTATATTAGTTCATTGGGTAATGAACTTCATGAACTAGGTACTTCTAAACAAATTTTTTAATAATAACCTGGGAGGTCTAGCAAAGATCCATAAATTAAGCATAAAAACTTTACATAGAGCAACAGTGTGAAGTTTCACACTTAATCACTAAAAATAGATGAATCCTTTAATATTATTTCAATAACTATTAGAATCAAATTTAAACTTATTTTAACTATCGCTTTTCAGGTAAACTTATTGGGACTTCAACCCAACATTTGCCATAATCAAGCTTAACTCTTTGCCCACGATGTTTTCCCGATTTACTAATAAGATAAACTTTTCCTACCTTCCTACCTTCAAATATTAATCTTTTGCCAATAATTGTATCTCCAGGATTTACATGCTCATTCAACGGATTTTCTCCTCATTTTTTAATTTTTCGCAGATCTCGAATACTTTTTTAGCATCCAGGTTATTTTCAAAAGCAATATCGCTAGGATAAACCTCTTGGTTTTTATGCTCCTTTAAGTGTTTTAGTATTAACTTTACAATTTTTTTATCTGGTAATTCTTTAATTTCAATTATTTCTTGTATTGGATTAAGATCATCCAACCTTTGTTTTATTTCAGTATTTTCTTGTTTTAGATTTTTAATTTCAGATTTGAGCAACTTCATATTTTTATAAATTTCGGGCAACCGTGAATATATTTTAAACCTTGGTGACCCGAATTCTTTACCCAGGGAATAATAGGCAACCTCACCAGTTTTAGGTTCTTTATCTTCTGTTTTTAAGTCTACTAATGTGCCTTCTGGCAATTTCATCACCCCAAAACCATTTATATCTTCATCATCTTTAAAAGATTGTATTTTAATCACCTACTTCTTTTCTTAACTCCATTAAAAAATGATCAGTGATCATTTCAAAAAACTTTGTTTTTATTAAATAATGCAATTTATTTAATTTATCTTCAATATCTCTTAGATCCATTTTTATTGAATCTTTCAAGGAATTGTCGAGATCAATTAATAACTCGTAGAAGTTATTAGGATTTTTTCTGAAGATAAACTGTTGATGGATTTCAAATTCCTTTTCATGATATCTTAAATCGATGCGCTGACTATCAAAGATTTCTTTACCATATTTCTCATCTAGTAAAGAAATAACATACTTGTTTTTTAGTTGATTTGATTCATCAAAATCTTCTTCTAATTGGATTGAATTAATATACCTTATTCCCAATCTTGTTATTTTATTAACATTACTAATTTCAATAAATCTTTTAACATTTTCCATAAAGTTTTTCAAAAATATCTTATATCCGGGATAGTTTTTTGTTCTCAAGCCAAAAATTGTATAGTTATTCAAATATAATTCTACACTCTTGTTCTCATTTAAAAATTTGTAATTCATTAAATTACTCAAATCCTCTTTTGGCTGAAAAGTTAATGGGAAGGAATAGCCCTCTTCGTAAATACTGAAATTGTCCTTGATTGATCCTTGAAATTCAGGAATTTTGTTTTTTATTGTGAGATCAGTCGGAAAACGAATCTCATAAGCCACTTGAATTAGATAATTGGTTTTAAAATTTTCTTTTAGAAGATCTTCAGTAATATCTACCAATTTATTCACAATTCTAATGGATTTAGATAATTTATTAATAAATATATTTTATTTTAAATTTGTCATTATCTTTTTTAATATAACCTATTTTTTTTGTAGATTATTATAAAAGCTCAAAAATTATTGTATCTTTAAACTTGATGTGTGAAGTTTCACACTTTTTTTACTAAGTCGATCTTACTCAATATTTTTTGTAATATAATGATTAATTATTAAACTCAATGAAAAATACTCAATTTAGGAAATTATGTAAATTTTAAAATAAAATTAAAGATTTCAATAACTATTAGAATCAAATTTAAACTTATTAAAAAAAAAAGGTTGAACTATGGAAAAAAGAGGCGCAAAAATTAAGATTGATGAGTATAAAGGACCATTCGGCTCAATTAAAGGCTTTGAGTTAACTACTGGTAAAGTTTTTTATGGTGATGAGACAGAATGGGAACCAATGGGGCCAACTCCTCGACCGGGAATTCCAACGCTACGGAACTGGTTTTTCACGCTCATGAATAGATACAAGCCAACTTATATGCCGATTTGCGATATGTGTTGTCTTTGTACCTACGGGAAATGCAACTTATCTAAGGGCAGAACCGGGGCGTGTGGCATTGATATGGCTACGCAAAACGCTCGAATAGTTGAGATTGCTTGTTGCATAGGAGCTGCATGCCATTCGGCTCATGGCGATCATCTACTTCATTGGCTTAAACAGAAATACGGCAATGTACCTTTAAATTTTGGAAATAACATCGCAGTAGAAATGCCACTTACGCGTTTAATTGTAGGGATGAAGCCAGAAACTTTGGAAGATTTAGAAACTGCCATGGATTGGGTGCATTATCAAATAACGCAGTTACTAGCCGCAGGTCACACTGGACAAGAAAGCTCTTATAAAGATTTTGAAGCAAAAAGTTTTTTAGCCGGTTTATGTGATGCAATCGGAATGGAAGTTTCTGATGCAGTTCAAATCGCAGCATATGGGATGCCTGTTGGTGAACCAGACACGCCAATTGTAGAACTTGGTATGGGTACCATGGACTCAGAAAACAAGGCAACAATTTTGATGATTGGGCATAATGTTGCACCCGGAGTAGAATTAGTTGATTATATACGAGAGAAAGGTTTAGAGGATAAGCTTGATGTAGGAGCTATTTGCTGTACTGCTCATGATTTAACGAGGTATTACGATGGGGCAAAAATCATTGGTTCATTTTCAAGACAATTAACCTATATTCGTTCTGGTTTAGCTGACGTTGTGATGGTTGATGAACAGTGTGTAGTTTTGCAAACTTACGACGAGGCAAAAAAAGTTGGTGCTCCTTATATCACTACTAACGAAAAAGTTATGGCTGGACTACCTGATAGAACTGGTGATCCAGTTGATGAAATCGTAGATGATTTAGTAAGTGGAAAGTTAGATGGAGTTTTAATTTTAAATCCAACAAAAGCAGGAGCCGTTGCTGTCGAAACAGCTGTAAAAATTAAACCTATTAGAAATGCTAAAAGTGGTGTTCCTGATGAGAAAGGTTCAATAGTGATGGCAATGAGATGTAATGGTTGCGGTAATTGTCAGAGAAACTGTCCAAACGATTTACCCCTTGTTGAAGCTGTAGGTTTGGCAAAAGATGGGGATTTTACTCTACTCTCGAGTCTTTTTGATGAATGTTTAGCGTGTGGAAGATGTGAAGCTGATTGTATGAAAGATGTCTCTCCTTTAACCTTAATTATGCACGCATCAAGGGAATACATTAAAACTGAAAGATATAAATGTAGATCGGGACGTGGACCTATTCTAGACACAGAAATTCGAAATGTAGGTGCCCCTATCGTACTTGGTGAGATCCCTGGAATAATAGCCATAATCGGATGTTCAAATTATGCCCACAGTATTCGAGAACTCTATATTTTGGCGGAAGAATTTTTAATCCGAAATTATATAGTGTGTGTGAGCGGGTGTGCTGCTATGGACATTGGTCTTGTAACGGATGAAGAAGGTAAAACTCTTTATGAAAGATTTCCAGGTGATTTCGATCGTGGAGGCTTGGTTAACGTTGGAAGTTGTGTCGCCAACGCGTGGATTACTGGTGCGGCAATTAAAGTTGCTAATATATTTGCGAGAAGACCACTACGAGGCAATTTTGAAGAAATCGCAGACTATATTTTAAATCGTCTTGGTGCAGTAGGTGTAGCCTGGGGGGCTTATTCCCAAAAAGCTGCTAGTATAGCAAGTATGGCTAACGGATTAGGTATTCCTGCAGTTATTGGTCCACACGGAGCCGAATACCGAAGAATGTACCTCGGACGGTCTGATGATGAAGAATCATGGAAAGTATATAACGCTCGGGACGGAACCGAAGGTCATATAGTTGGACCTGGTCCAGAACATCTTTTAACTCCGGCTGAGAGCATTGAACAAGCGATTTGCTTAGTCGCTAAACTTGCCATACGTGCTGCCGACAACTCTAAAGGCCGAATGATAAAATTATCTCACTGGATTGATTTAGAGCGCAAATATAAAGGAGTACAATTTCCGAACGATTTGGAGAAATTTGTAAGAGTCGAAACAGATATCCCTATTAGTATGAAAACTGAAATACAAGAATTTCTCAAAGAAAAAGGCTGGGAACCTAAGGAAATAGTTGATCCAACTTTACTAAAAAGAATGTGTAGAACTACATAAAATAATTTTCTTTTTTCTTTTTCTTTTGTTATAATTATTTTAAATTCTCATTTCTCTCTTAATCAATACGGTAGCCCTATTTAAGAACGTATCAAAATAAATTTTGACTATAGCTAAATATGTGAAAGTAATTAGAATTCATTTAAAATATCTTGGGCAAATTTTTTTGCATTTTCTATATCATTTTCATTTGGGTGTTTTTTTACTTCTTCTATGAAAACTGCCCATTCTTCATCATCTTTTATAATTGTATTATGAATAAATTGTTCAATTGGTGGTGATGGTATTCCTCGGCATCTGAAATAACCCTTAAAGTTGGCATTCTTTTCTTTTTTTAACTCTTCAAATGTCGTTATGCATTTACCTGACCATTTCTCAGATAACTTTTTAATCCTTTCATCTCCTTCTGGTAAATAAGTTGAGTGAGTATAAAAACCTGCAATAGCATACTTGGGAGAATCTGGAATCCTTTTAAGAAAACGTAAAGTAGGTTTAGCTAAATCAGAATCATGACAAGCAGAACCTATAAAAACTAGATCAAAATCATCCAAATCTTTAATTTTAACTTTTTTAATTCTTTTCAAGTAAGACTCATGATTTTTAGATGTAATTTCATGAATTGCCTCTGCTATCTTTTCAGTGTTACCCGTCTGAGTAAAGTAAGTTATTAGAATTTTCATGAAATAGATAGCACCCCCTATTATTTTAATCTTTATATTGAATTTCTAAGTTAAATAAAATATTTTTTTTCAGATAAAAAGGAAAAAGAATTTAATTTTAAACCTTTAATTTTTATTAATATCGATTTGTGGAATAATTCCATGAGTAAGGCAATAATAACCAGGACAGCGTTTTTTAGCTAATTCATTAATTTCTAACAGTTTTTCCTGTGATTCGTCACTCTCTATATCTAATTCAATCTTTAAATTACTTATTGGGGGATTCTCAGAAAGTCCTAATGCGGCTGATAAATCCATATTCGCTGTCGCTCTTATTTTAAAACTCTTAAGTATTATGCCATCCATGGACAAAAGTTTTACAAATGTAGCACTATAACATGCTAATAAGCCTCCAATACAATATTGGACCGGATTTGGAGCAGTACCACCACCGCCTAAAATTATTGTCTCATCCGATTGAACAAGAACTTCTCCTGCATTTTCCGTTTTTAATTTCGTTTCAAATTGTGGACCACTATCAGCGTCTAATCTCCATGTACCTTCAATCGCTAAGGTTTTTAAACAACTAGAACTGTCTTTTTTGCCTTTTTCAATTGTTTCCTTAAAAACTTCAATATTTATTCGATTCTTCATATTTAAATTTCCAACCTCATTTTCTAAATTCTATTTTGTTTTAAAATTGATTATTATTTTCTTAATTTTAATATTTTAGATTATAATTAATAAAAGTCGTGATGGAGGATCTTTCGCAATTAGAGAACCTCAAAAATGAAGAGTTTTCAAAAAGGATACCAAGATTGAGAAAACATTCTTTAAATTCGATAACTAATACGCTAAAAGGGAAACAATTTTAAATATCTAAGATTTATGAAATAACATGAATAAAAATGTCCTAATAATTTTAAATATAGCACATGAGAATCCCGGATTAATTTCTGAATTATTAAATCAATATAAAATTAAATATGATATTATTGATCTCTCTCAGAAAATCGAATTCCCCCATGTAAAAAAATATGGTCTAATTCTTATTCTTGGTGGTCCAGATAGCGCGAACGATAAATCAGAAAAGATCTTAAGAGAATTGGATTTCATAAAACTTGCAATAAAGAAAAATATCCCTATATTTGGAATTTGTCTTGGTTTACAGCTTTTAGTAAAAGCTTCTGGGGGTGATGTTAATAAAAATCCTACTGAAGAAATCGGATTTAAAATGAATAATAAATGGTTTAAAATTAAGTTAACAGATGTTGGTAAAAGAGATGTAATTTTTAACAATATTGGAGACAATTTTATCGTTTTCCAATTACACGGGGAGACAGTTGGGCTAAATGAGCGAATAAAACTTTTAGGAACTGGAGACTTTTGTAAAAATCAAGTAATTAAAATAGGAAATTACCATTATGGTTTTCAATTTCATTTTGAAGTAACAGATAATTTATTATTGGATTGGATATCTACTGCACCTGAACTTAAGAATATAGATACAAATCAATTATTAATAGACTATAATCAAATTAAGAGGGAGTATTTTAATAGGGGGAAAGATTTATTTCTCAATTATCTAAAAATTATTCGATTCATTTAACATCAGACTATTTTTTCTTAAAAATTTTTAATTTAATTTTTGGGTATCCTTAATATAAATGTTGATCCTTTATTTCGACCCTCAGAATCCACCCTAAGACTAAAATCATGTAATTTCACTAATTCATTGGATATGTATAACCCTAAACCAGTGCCATCATTTCTAATATCACTGTTACAATCCTCTCTTTCAATCTTTCCGAATTTTTTAAAGATTTTTCCTTGTTCTTCTTCTGTTAATCCAATACCTGTATCTTTTATAAACAAATCGGCAAATTGTTCGCTTTCTTTTATATTAATATAGATATTCCCCGAAGATGGAGTGTATTTAATAGCGTTTGAGAGCAAATTCAAGATTACTTGTTCTATTCTAAGCTTATCAAAATTCAGGTGCAGACTTTCAGGAAGATCTTTACTTATTGAGATCTGACGTTTATCAGCCATAAAATATATTACATCTATACAATCATTAATTATTTCGATTAGATTCTCCTTTTGAACATATAATTTGATTTTTCCTAATTCTACTTTTGAGGCGTCTATGACATTATCAATTAGGCTTCTTAGTCGTCGTTCTCCTCTCTGTATGATTTCTATTAGATCAATAACATTATTACTTAATTGTTCTTTATAATTTTCTAAAAGCATTTGTAAAGCAAGATTCATTGAAGCTATTGGTGTTTGTAACTCATGGGATACTCTTAAAATAATCTCTCTGCTTGCAGAAGTTAGTTCTCTAAGATTTCCTTTATTATCTAAAAGAACCTTATCTGTAGCATTAATATGAGTAACGTCCTGAATTAAATGAAGGAAGAGCTTTTTTCCATCTTCAGTCTTCCGCATTATAGGAAAAATAGTTGAAAGAATCCATTTATTTAAGTTTTTATCAAAAAATTTTCTTTCAACAGGTCCACCTGATGTAATAGTTTCTTCTAATGGGCATTCATCAACTGGAAGAACAGTTTTATGAATAATATTATGACAATAGCTTCCTCTAACTTGTTCCTCCACTACGTTAAGATCGTTTAGTAACTTACTATTTGCAAATATAATTCGATGATTTTCATCAAGCACAAAAGCGTAGAAGGGAAATGCATCTAGAAGAGAATTTAATAGAGATTCCGATTTTAAATTATTTGTCAAATTATTTAACTCCTTTTAATAATGAATTTTTCCAATTTTACTCTGTTAATTAATAGTTTCATTAAAGAAAAACGGGGATTATTTTTAATTGTTAGAATTATTTTTTAAAAGTAGAGGAACATATTATTGGAATACATAGAATACGATTTATTTTATCAACCATCCCCGGGGATTCCTCCATTGTAGGAAGAGCTATTGTATTTAACCGCTAAAATTATAGTTTTTGTTACCAAATTGAAAAGTTTAATGTAAAGGTCGATATTGTGAGTGTAAAAAATTAGAATAATCATGAAGAAGAAGTTCTTTATCATTAGAGATGATCAGAGTCATATGTGATTTTAATTCAGCATCAAAATCTCCTCTTTCTTGCATTTTTTTTAAAACTAATGTTAGAGTAAATAATTCAATGATGAGTTATGCTTACTTAAATTTATATAAATCATGAACCAAAAGTTAATGAGTTGTAGAATATTTCAACAAAGGAATCTTTTAATCTTAGAGAAGTGAAATGGATTGGAAAAACAAGATAAAGATATTTTAAAATTATCCAAATTATGCAAACATTGGGCTGATCATAATGAATCCCATAAAGAAAGTTTTTCAAAATGGAGAGACGTCGCTAAAAGTAAGGGTTTAGATGAAGTCGTCGTAAACTTAAATAAAGCAATCGAAATGTTAGATAAATGTAATGAATATTTACTAACAGCTCACCGCAAGTTATAATTTTTACTCTGCTTTAGAATATTTTGATGGTTTAAATGAGGAATAATGCATATAATTGAATTTAAGGACTCAAAAAATATGTAACAGGGTGCTTACTAATTAGCTTAGAAAAATATAAGAATATAATTCAGTATGATTTCTCAAAAAGTACTGATTTTATAAATAAGATTATTAAAACATTGAATCTAGCTAAGAATTCTAAGGTTTTAGATATAGGTACAGGTTTTGGAGCAATGGCTATTCTTCTTGCTATAAATGGATTAAACGTAATTACAGGTCAACCTGAGGAAGACCCTGACCAGAATAAACACGAGGAGAATCATGGTGAGCATCAGGAAACTTATCACCATGAACATCATGAATTGCGAAACCATCAGGGATATTCGCTTGATTGGGAGGAAAATGCTAAAACGGTTGGTGTAGAAAATCAGATTAAATTTCAGCAGTTATCTATCCAAAATCTCCCCTTTTCTGACAATTATTTTGACGGTCTATTTATGTATGACACTCTCCAACATGTTAAAAATAAACAGACTTCTCTTAATGATTGTATTAGAGTGATAAAACCAAGTGGTTTAATTTGTGTCATAGAATGGAATGAAAAATCAATTAAAGCTGATTACGAAAAACACGGATTCAAGATTGACTATATTGATCCGAAAGATTTTCTTAAACGAGAAGATATCTTAATTGAAACACATCCAGGAGAATATGTGAATATATTTATTATTCGAAAAATCTAATCCTTTTTTAAAAAAGGTTTTTATAGAAATAAATTAATTAATGGAAGCAATTGTTCTTTAAAATAATCTAATTTACTTTCGAGCTTTTCAGCTTCTTGAACTATAGCCCAGAGGTATACCGGAATTTGAAGGTCTGAGTAATCAAATAATTTTTCACCTCGGATTGTGAATCCATTAAGTGGGAGATCAAGTGAGATTGATTTTTCTCGTATTAATCCTATCGAGTTATAAAAATTAGACAGTGTTTGCAATAATAATGCTGTATTATTTACTAACATTTCATCAGTTTCAGTATCAGTATAACTCCCAAAGATTAAACCATCCATTGAAACCAGACTTGAAGCTCTTGCTCCTACTTGAGATGCGAAATCTTCAAGAATATTTTCTATTATTTCCGAAGTGTCTGAAACCTTCTTTAAAGCAACACTAAACATCTGCATAATCGTTTCTCTTTGAAACACTGATGTATCACAAAAATCAATAGGATATTCTTCAAAATCATCAGCTATTTTAGTAAATTTATTCATTATATTTGTTTCATTCTGCTGCCACTGAAGAGTTTTTCTAATGTCTGGATCACTTTTACTTAAGACTATAACAATTGCGGGTTTCTCATTCAGTGTTTCAAACGCTTTTAAAACTTCTCGAAAATAGTTTGCAGATTCTGGAAATCTATCAGGATCTTGTGTGTCAACAACATACAACATAATATCCGCTTCGGTAAAGAATAATTCAGGTCTATTAAAATAGAGTTTCTCTCTGTATTGCACTTGCCCTCCTAAATCCCAAGAAATTATCGGGTATCCAAAGAAATCTAATTTTTCTCTTTTCACACCCCTCGTAGGAAGAAGAGACTTAATAAGTGAAAACTTGTCCTGCACAACGGCTAAAATTGAAGTCTTACCGGCTGCGTCAAGCCCCGTCATCAGAATCTTCTTATGTCTTCGCAATTGCTCAGTTACATTCTTTTGTATAACTTGAGAAATTTTAACCCATTTTATTAACATGCTAGGAAGCAATTGCTTAATCTCAGGGAGATTAGCAACAGATAATTTCGCAAGGTCACTAATAGATTTTATCCCAATCGCACTTAATTGATCGGAACTAACTTTATCTACACCTATTAGAGTATCGGGTTTAAATCTTAAGACCTCATCAATTTCATTGATAAGAACACTTCTCTTAAAGAAGTCCTTCAACATAACACTTTTACTGTTTTGATCTGACATACCAAATCAAATTTACTTGCTTTTATCTTTTAACAATTATCCTTATTTTAATAGTTAAATAAGACTTATTAAATCTTATTATATCAGAAGAAAAAATCTTTATTTTTTAATTTTAATTATCTAAATAATTAAATTACTGAACTATTACTTTATATTTACAAGTATGAAATATGGAGACTTACTAATCAATTTCTATTTAATTTGTATCATAAACGAGTTAAAATAAGATGTCTGAGCGGATTCCAGAGAACATTGTCATTTGTCTTGATACTTCAAGATCAATGTATAAAAAAGATATTCCCCCAAATAGGTTGATTTGTTGTATCAATGCAGTCAAATCGCTTATAACTGAAAGATTTAACTCAGACAGCTTGAGTGCTTTTGCTATTGTCAAATTTTCTGGTAAAGCTGAGAAAATGATTGATTTTACTGCCCCAAATTATATAAATAATCTAAATGAAATATTAGATTCTATGAAATGCAGTGGGTATTCTGCATTAGGGGATGGCTTGGCATTATCAATTAAAGCCATAATAAGTGAATTACGTAAAATTGGCGCTAAACCCCCGCGAATATTATTAATTTCTGACGGAAAAATTATGAAGACAATTGTGGATCCCCTAAAAATGGCGCGTCTTGCTCAAGGATTAAACATAAAGATTGATACTTTCTTAGTAGGGGAAATCGGGCAACCTAACATTTTAAAAAGATTAAGCGATATTACAGATGGTAGATATTTCTACAATAGTGATTCAGAGAGTTTAGCTAGATCAGCACATGAAATTGCAGATGATAACTATAAAACCTATGGTTCAAATAAAGAACCGATTAGCGAGAATCCCGCCTTCCTTAGAAAAATCGCAGCAGATTTGTTAAGAGTCCAAGATTTGACAAAGGATCAAGAACAAAGAGCTAAGCAAATAAGAGGACAAGGTGATTTTAAAAAATGTTCCATTTGTTTTTCTGACAGTAATCCATATACAAAAGGATCCTTCTATGTCACGGGTAGATACTGTCCTAATTGCACTACTCCATTTCACATACATTGTCTAGCAGGATGGGCGGATTCACAAAAAGATCATGTTATAAAAAGATCAGGTACTGCAAGATGCCCCCATTGTTTTTATTTACTAAGAATACCAACAGAAGTTTCTCAAATCCAAAAATTGCGTGTTCTATCTCGAGGAATCAAAGAAGATCAACCTAAACTACCAGAGATTCTTCCTGCAAAATTTATTGAAAATGTTGCACATCTCGGAGAGGAGATGTTGTTTAATGCATGCCCAGTATGCCATCTAATATTTGAGGAAGGTCAAAAAGCAATTCTGTGTGGGAATCTTGAATGTAATGCTTTATACCACGAGGAATGTTTTAAGAAGTTAAAAAATGATCAGTGTAAGAAATGTGATGTCAAGCTCCACCTATATTAAAAAAACCAAAAATATGAAAAAATAAAAAAAATTTGAGGTAGTTTTCAATTATGGCAAATTTTGATAATGATGTATCCCATAGAATAAATGTGGCTGCCTATTACTTATCACAGAAGAATTTTGCTTATGATAAGTTGTGTTGGCTTCTTGCAGAAAGGCAATTATTAGTTCAGAGAGATCCAAAACACAATCAACACGGAAGGATGAAAGAGAAAGCAGCAGAAATATTCTTTTCAGGCCCTCCCTATGATATATTAGTTTACTTGATAGCAGAACTTGACATTTTAATTAAGCTGAAAAAAACCTAAAAATCCTAATTTTAATTTTTATATTTTCCTTTCAACAGAATATAATTAAAATTATTAATAATAAATTGAGCTAAATCAATGTGAAAGAGCCACAATACTATTCCTATGGGGATATAAAAGTAGGTAAGGGAAATTTTGATTTACCACCTGTTTTGATTGGAACAATGTTTTATCAAAATCAAACTCTAATAGATAGGCAGAATCCTGTAATCTTTAATCCCGAAAAGGCTAAAAAGCGGATTTCTAACCAAATAGCACTATCCAAAAAATATAAAATACCAAATCTAATCGAGATTTCCGCAACTACACCCGAAGCTATGATTAAATACCTAGAGTTTTATTTAGATAATTTTGAACCTCCCTTTGTTTTAGGAGGGAATTTTGAATCAAGAAATACCGGAATTGAATATTTACGGGAACATGGGTACAATCCAGACCAATACATATATAACACAATCTCTAATCTCAAAAATAAACAAGAAGTGGAAATAATCAAAAAATATAAGATTACATCCGCTGTAGTGCTTATCCTCGGCTCAGAAAATATGACTTCTACTCAGAGATTTGAATATATTACTGCTAAAAATCAACCCGGCAACATTAGCATATTAGGGGGATTAAATAATATAGGGGTAGAAAAAATATGGATTGATGGGGGTGTAGTTAATTTGGAAAGCTTAGCCCATATACTGGAAACTCAACAGTTGATTAAAACTTCTTTACAGCTTCCAGTTGGTACAGCACCAAACCTCTTTCTCTTTCAATATTCTTCTCCAAAACTTAACATTAAGTTTCACACCCGGTTCAGGAGAGCCAGTATTATGTCCATCGCTTCATGGATTTCAAATTTTATTTTTTATGGGGCAATCGAAGATGCAAAGGAGTCCTTTGCTTCTACATATCAATCCCTAGAGTTAAAAAAAATTGTTAAAGATCGAAATATGAAACTGTTTTATTAACATTTTTGGGTAGTTACAAAATTAAGTGATTGTGTTTAAATCTTTCACTGACCCTCATTCTTTTTTAAGCGCAAAATATTCGCTCCAAATCTCTTGGTACT
>SDBU01001114.1_pt1 | contig 39382 bp, 32 predicted proteins | sample 2277071 | NCBI WGS metagenome assembly SDBU01 (sample SAMN10397929, study PRJNA504765) | marine sediment metagenome | isolation source: marine sediment core GS08_GC12, 126 cmbsf | place: Arctic Ocean: Gakkel Ridge, Loki's castle | collected 2008 | reverse complement strand
AACTATCGACTAACAACCGATGAGCTGTGAGCTATGAGGTTTGTGCTTCGGTCAACATCCATGAATAATTGAGATTTTATAGACGTAGCCCATGGCCCAAAGCCCAATGCCCAAAGCCCATAGCTCACTGCTCGAAAACGTTGGACCTTGGACGTTGGACCTAACTAAACGCCCTTCGCACTACGCTCTAGTTTCCCCCCTCTTTCCTCTTCCCTTTACCCTATGCCTTCACAAACTTCCCATACTTCGGAGCCCACATCTTCGAGTCTGCTATCTCACCCAGTTTTTCCGGGTCCGCGGGTTTTCTGGCGACCTCCTGCTCTATGGCTGTTCTGGCCACTTCAATGGCGATCTCCCTGGAAAGGATCCTTAGGTCTCCGATGGCGGGATAGACACAGGAAAGTTCGAGGCGGTCGGTGGATACCAGTTCCGAAAGCTTTCTTGCCGCCGCCGTGATCATCTCGTCGGTTATAACCTCGGCCCCGACAAGGAGAGCGCCCAACCCTACTCCCGGAAAGATGAATACGTTGTTTCCCTGGCCGACGATGAAGACTTTCCCTTTGTGGTTTACATCCGGAAAGGGGCTGCCCGCTGCGACGATGGCTTTGCCGTCGGTCCAGTTGTATATATCCTCTGGTATCGCCTCTGTTTTGTCCGTAGGGTTTGACAGAGGGAAAACCACTGGTCTTTTCACGTTGCCGGCTACGGTTCTTACAAGCTCCTCCGTGAAGGTTCCGCCAACACCCGAAAGACCTATCAGGACGCTAACACCGGCGTTTTTCGCCAGATCAAGTAAAGTTACTTTCCCGGGATCTTCAAGATCCCATCCCGCTGCAAAGTCGGCGCTCTTTGAAAACTCCCTCTTGTATTCGTCTACGCCATCCCTTCCATCGAAAATAACACCCCTGCTGTCTGTGACGAATATCCTCTCGCAGGCATCGTCGCTGGAAAGGCCCTGGGCCAACAGGCCGGCATGGATCTGCCTTGAAACACCGATCCCGCCTGCGCCTGCGCCCGAAATGGCAAATATCTGGCTTGAGAGCTTCTCGCCGCTTATTCTCATGGCTCCTTTAATGCCTGCAAGCACCATTGCGCCGGTTCCCTGGATATCATCGTTAAAGGACAGAATGTCGTTCCTGTACTTATCAAGAAGAGAAAAGGCGTTCTGTTTTGAAAAGTCCTCCCATTGCAGCACCGCGTTGGGAAAGTTTTTCTTCACGCCCGCGACGAACTTGTCCACAAAATCGTAATACTCGTCACCACGGAGCCTGTTCTCCCTGATTCCCAGATAAAGGGGGTCGCTTAGCAGTTCCTCGTTGTTTGTTCCCACGTCAAGGGCGACAGGCAGGGTGTTGGCCGGATGGATGCCCGCTCCTCCCGCATACAGGGACAGCTTCCCGACCGGGATACCCATTCCACCGATTCCCTGGTCACCGATCCCCAGTATTCCCTCCGAGTCGGTGACAACGATCATCTCAATGTTCCTGTACGGGAGCGACTGGAAGATAATGTCTATCTCGTCGATGTTGTCGGGAGACAGAAATACACCCCTGGTGAACCGGAATATGTGGGAAAACATCTGGCAGGCAAGGCCCACCGTAGGAGTGTAGACGATGGGTATCATCTCCTCCAGGTGCTCTAACAGGAGGGAGTAGAAGAGGATCTCGTTCCTGTCCTGAAGAGCCCTGAGGAAAATATACTTTTCAAGGTCGGTCTTCTTTTCGAGGTAGCTTTCATACCGCCTTTCCACCTGCATCTCGAGGGTGGAAACAGCCGAAGGCAGCAGGCCCTCGATCCTGAAGAGCCGCCTCTCATCATGTGTGAAAGCCGATCCCTTATTGAGGATGGGATTGTGGAGGAGTTCGACACCGTCTGTGTCGATCTCGAATACTTCGTTGCCTTTTTCATCCTTGGAGATATTGTACCTAAGCATAGTCCCCCTCCTTTTGCCAGATACTGAGAAATGTGGAATGATTGACGCCGAATCATGCACTGAAAGTTTTGTGTTATGCAAGAAATTTATTATGTAATGGTGGATCAGATGGAAGTCAGAATTCAGGAGTCAGAATTCAGAATAGTAGAGTAGTATGAGTGGAGAAGTTTGCTCACTTCCGATAGCTGTTCCTGTTTGGAATTTGTTTTTCCGTAATCTAGATCATGTGCAAGAATCAGGTAATATCTGCACTCCTCCAATGAACTCTGGGCGATATTCAAATACCGGCACTTCTCTCGAATGGTCTTCCTTTTAAAACCTTCTGCAATATTTGAAGGGACAGACACTGCGGCTCTCCTCAATTGGGAAGTAAGTCCATACATCTCGTATTTTGGAAACGATCGTGTGAAGTCGTAAATACTTAGCACAAAGCTGTGTGCCTTTTGCCACACAATCAAATCCTGAAATGTCTTTGCTGGACTAAGATGCATATTGTGGTCCCAGCTAATCTGAATTGGTAATTTCTTTGAATATACTTTGCAATTATCTTGCCGAAGTTGTTTATACTGGATTCCGAATTCTGTATTCTGACTTCTGAATTCCAGCTTTCGGAGTAGTTAAAGTCAGACTAGAGATGATGACCACTGACTGTAATACTGTAAAGAAAGGAAGTAAAAAACAATGAGAGCACCAGAGATGTTGTACGGCGAGCGATTGAGTGAACATAAAGTGGGTAAGTATACTGGTATCCTGTGGCACAGGATAGAATCAGGAAGTGCTACAAAATACGAGTTCATCATGGCGGTCCACGACAGCGAGACCGACATGGCCTGTATGTTCATCGCATCAGAAATTAACGAGGAGGCTGCCCATGACAGCGGTGACACATATTATCTGGGTGTTTTTTACGAAGACGAATACGAGAGAATAGAGCCATCAAGCGATTGGGCCGATGCGGATAAGTTCAAGAACAGGGCCCTTCAGATAGTCATGGAAAAGTTCGATTTAGATGTGATGGAGCTGGTTGCGCCAGGTGAAATGACGCCTAAAGTGCCTGAATAGGTCGAAGATTGAAGGCCCTTGCGACCAGGCGACTGCACTTGGAACCGGTAACTCTGGTAATAGGCCGGTCTGATGGAAGACAGAATTCAGGATTCAGAATCCAGTGGAGTACTTTTCGACTGACATAATCGTCCAGGAAAGGAGTTCGAAAAAATGACCGATGAGCTGAAAACCGTCTCTACCCATGGAACGGTCCTTGAGGCCGAGCTGGTAAAAAGCCTGCTTGAGGCCGAGGGAATAGAGGCGTTCATCCATGCGCCACACGCTCACGACCTGTATCCAGGTGTGCTGGGAGAGGTGATGCTTCAGGTTAGGGATAGGGATATGGAGGATGCGCTCAAAGTCCTGAAGGACAGTCAAAGTGAGTGAAGCAGTGCGTAGGGCGCAGTGCGAAGGGCGAAATTAACACATAACGGCGTATCGGAGTATGGGCGTGGAATATTAGAGCATTAGATATTAGAAATTGGATATTGGAAATTAGACATTAGATTAGCTTTTTTACCCCAATCACCAATCACCAATTACTAATCACTCATTACTCATCACGCGTTACGATTTTGGAGCTTGGACATTGAATCCTGGATCAACAAGTCTGAGGCTGCATACTGAGGAGAACAAGATGTCCGAAGTCATCGGGAAACTCGTTGAAGTAATCGAGAAAAACGTAAAACCAACAACACATCCAGTTGCAGTGAAGCTGGCGGCAGAGGGTGACGAGATATCTCAGAAGCACCGCAGGCCTTCAAGAGATTTCGGCAACCCGGTGGCGGCCTGCCAGGGTATGAGCATGGCCCGGACCTTTGGCTGGACAGTTGTGCTTGGCGAAGATGACCATGCATGTCCGGTGGGAGCAATAGGTGCGGGTCACATTGAGCCGGATCTCTTCCTCGAGGGAGGGGTTGCTGAGTTGTACCAGGATGACCCAGAGGCAGCCAGAAAGATGGAGGCAACCTATCCGCGACAGCCGGTGGGAGCAATAAATGAAATATGGCTCTCGCCCCTGGCACGCTGTGAGTTCGATCCCGACCTTGCGGTAATTTACGGCAACCCGGGCCAGATCCTTGTTCTGATCCACGCGGCGAATTACGGCAAGGGAGACGGTATCAGGTCATCTGGTACAGGCCGATTTGGCTGCTCGGAGTGGATTGCGGGTGTTGCCCAGTCAGGGGAGTGCGCGTATGCCATACCGGGGTCAGGAGAACGGGTTTTTGCCGGCACACAGGATCATGAAATGTGCTTTATGGTTCCAGCTTCCAAATTCGAATCCTTGACACAGGGACTTGCCGTTATGAGAAAGAAGGGTATGTACCGGTACCCGGTACCGAATATGAACCTGATGAATAAACCAAAGATGCCCGAAAAGTACTCCATACTATGAATACTCTTGCCCCGATAGAAATAGAATGTCTGTGCTGTGGCAATCAGTTTGACTCAAGGGAGGTTGTGTCGATGAACAATCTCGGCCCGGTAACAACCGACCTTTTTGAGATGGCGGCCGGGCAGCAGCCGATTCGATACCTTGTTTTTACGTGTCCTGACTGTGGTTATACTGGAGTATCTGGTGATAAAGGCCCATTGGACAGTCAAATAAAGAAATTCGTGGAGGAGAAGATCAGCCCAAGGCTCAAGGATGAAGAGATCACATCAGGGCGCAGGTGGGAGTTCATGGCGCTCATAAGCGAGGCAAAGGGTCTTGACGATTTTGCCGTAGGATCGATGTATCTGCGTGCTGCCTGGTGCTCCTGGCTTGATGGAAATGCAGGAGACGAACCTGGATACCGCAAGAAGGTAACAGATTATTTTGAGAAGGCTTTGAACAAGGAAATTGTGCTGGAGGACAGGATCTACTGGACAAAGTACCTTGTTGGAGAGATGTATCGTCGGATCGGAGACGAGATCAATGCTCACAAATGGTTCGATAAAGTCACGCAGATGGAGCTGAAGCATCCAAACAGGGATTTCTGGCTCGACCTGGCAAGGCAGCAGAAGACGGAACCGAAGGAATATGTCAGGGAGCCAGTCTCTTATGAGGAGTTGAAAAAGGAAAAACGCTCCCTGTTAAAGAATATCTTCAGAATGTTTGGGAAGAATGCTTAAAACAGGCAGAAGGCAGGAGGCAGAAGGCAGGAGTAGTGCATCGAACATAAGAGCATTGGAAATTAGAGCATTATTAAACCACGTTGGGCGTAGTGCGAAGGGCGTAGGGCGAAATTAACACGTAACGGGGTAACGGCGTATCGGAGTATGGGCGTGGAGCATTAGATATTGGAGCATTGGAAATTGGTTCCACTAATCACTAATTACCAATCACTAATCACGAGTCACGCATCACGCATTACGATTTTGGGTCTTGGATCAATCCATCAGAACCCAAGGCCAAGCTTATGGTACTTATCCACTTCCTCTTTAAGCCAGTCGGGCCAGTATGTCTCGGCGATGGGGTAGCTGGCATCGAGAGCCTGGTAGGAACCCGGGCCCGCAACATCTTCGATGTTCTCTTTATTGTTGTAGCAGACACGGTCCAGCCCGGTGAGCTGGGCAACACGCCTGTTGATCTCGTCTAGAGGCTTGTCGTAGGGATGTTCCCCCTTGAAAGCTCTCTGGACCGCCAACTCTTCGAGGCATTCCCTGCCTCTGCGCCATTCCTTGAAGGAAGGGAAAAACATTGGGCCGTATGAGATCCAGAACTCTATACTAGTAGCCCCGGAGTTATAAACGGACCAGACCGACCCCCCCTGGCTGACGCTGCCCTTGACGATACTGTCGTCCCCCATAATGACTTTCTTACCCTTCAGAACCGAGTCAACACCGGCAAATTTAAGACCAACCTCTACGGTCCGTTTGCGTATCTGGGATTCCTGAAAGGTACGTATTGCCTGGGCCTGCTTCACGAGGCCGTGGGACATGGGCATTTTAAGACCCTCGGCGATACCGTAAGATACACCGCGACCCGAATCAGGGTTAGGTATCACTATATCGGCGTCCGTTTTGCCGTAGAGCTCAGTAAGTTTGCGGCCGAGCCTTTTTCTGAGGAGAAATATCTCCTGCCCCTGATACAGTGATGCGACGTTGCCGAAATAGACGCCCTGAAAGACGTCCGGCATGGGGATTTCCTCGCGAAATCTCCGGGTTTCAATCCCATCGGATGAGCAGATTGTCATCTCCGCGCCTGCATACTCCCGCTCGATGAAGCCACCCAGCCTCCTGTGAGAACAGCTCTCCGAGCTGACAAGGAACGCGCCGTCCACGGTGCCGAAACAGAAAGGTTCGAAGGCCCTGGAGTCGTTCAACGTTATCAGATGTGTCTGCTTACCGTCGAAGACCAGGGCAGTTATGGAAAAAGATGCACGTCCATGGAGAGCATCCACGACCATTTGACCTACTTCAAAGGTTATCCCGGCTTTCGTGATGCACTGGTGCAAAAAGGCACCCATTGCCTCTGTCTTGTTAGATGTCTCGAAGGAATAATCCGGGTCGAGACTGTCCTGGAGTTCGTCGTCCCCTAAAATGCGCCCGCTCATGGTGATAGCGATCTGATATGGTGACTCGAAACGCGGCTTTATCATAATGGGTTCAGCGTTTCTTTTTTCAGCGATCTTGTTCTTTGTGTATCCTACGTTACCGATCGCGGCTACCGGCCCAAGTTCCTGAAACATATCAATCATGTCGAGATCAATAACATCTGCGATACCTCCCACACCTTTGTGTACGTAGATGCCTCGATTGGTTCCTATGGCTATTCCAGAGCCGGTCTTGCCACGATGCTGGAGAGCGCCGGTGGCCAGAAACGTCTTCTGAACCAGTTCGCTGTCACCTGGGCTGTAGAATCCGGTTATTCCATCCAAAATAAACCTCCAGTTGTTTTCGTTGATGTAATCAGATTGACAAAAGCAGGCACCATATTTACACACCTGGTGGTTAACATCAAGAATGGGAGTGTTAATGGAATCCAGAAGTCAGAATCCAGAAGTCTGAATATTGAATCATGGTTTGCATGGCTTGGCCAGTTATTGATTGCAATTTATGCTTGATGTCTCAGGTGAGTTAGATGCGATAATCGACAGCTGACACCTTGTAATTGTATTATTTAAGTGCGTTTATTCTGAATTCTGACTCCTGAATTCTGAATTCTGATCGAATTGTTAATCAACAAAACTGTTGAAAAAGCAATACCCATAAGTTAACATATGTTAACAAATATAATTCAGGTTTAAGGAACCAGGGGGAGCACGCATGAAAAAGCACCTGATTGGCACTACGGAAGCAGCCCGGATCCTGGGGATTAGCAGGATCGCTGTTTTCAAGAAGATACAGAAAGGTCAGTTGGAAGCGGCCAAAATAGGGCGAAATTACGTGATCGACCGGAGAAACCTTGAGAATATTTCTGTGAGATCTGATACACCAAAACATAAAGTCCTCAAAAAACCGGAAAGAACCGTGGAGACAGTATCTACGATCAAACCGGACAGAGCAAAGACGAAGGTAAAAAAGGATGTCAAGGACGCCGTTGGAAGGGCCATGCGAGAATTCGGAGATGCCCTGAAAAAAATGGAGGTTGAGTGAAGTTCTCAGGGAGAAGGAAAAAGGGTGTGTAAAGAAGGCAGGAGGGGGTTTAGGACAGGGCGCAGTGCGTAGGGCGAAGGGCGTGGAGAACAGGCAGGAGGCAGAAGGCAAGAGGCAGGAGTTGGTTGTCAGTGGTTAGTTGTTGGTTGTAACTTTCAACTTTCAACTTTCAACATTTAACTGTTAATTCAAGGAATCAGCATGGACAGAATCTCCAGACCAAAACTAGTGATCTTCAGTGTTGTATGGACACTTCTGATCTTTTTCCTGTTCTGGTGGGTCAACTCCAGGGAAAATGAGTATATCCACAGGAGTCACATTGTTCAGGCTGAGATTCTTTTCCAACAGGTAGTTGACATACGTACCTGGAATTCGTCTCACGGAGGGGTTTACGTTAAGGTGGATGACAAAACACAGCCCAACCCCTACCTTGGTGTTGCACACAGGGATATCGTTACAGAGGACGGTCAGGTATACACCCTGATAAATCCTGCCTTTATAACCAGGCAGTTGGCCGAAACAGGAGAGAAAAAGAACAGATATAAAATACACATCACAAGCCTTACTCCCCTCAGACCCGAAAACAAGCCTTCAAAATGGGAAGAGATGGCGTTGAAAACCTTCGAGGAGGGAGTGTCAGTCAAGTCAGACCTTATTCAAGGCGGGGAGGGTGAAAAGCGCTTTATCTATATGAAACCCCTCACGGTGGAGAAGGGCTGTCTCGAATGTCACAGCCACCAGGGTTACAGCGTCGGGGATATCAGGGGTGGGATAAGTGTCAGCTTTCCGGCAGGCACCCATCTTGCTGTGAGTGAGGCCTTTCGTTACCAGAGCTTTGGTGCCCTTGGAATCATCTGGCTGATGGGTATGGGGATGTTTATCGTTGTGAGTATGTATGTGCAAGAAAAGAACCAGGAGGTTGAAAAATATCGCAGCCTCGCTCTGCTGGATGAACTGACAGGTCTTAATAACAGGCGTGCTTTCACTGCCCTGGTGGATAATCAACTGGAAACGGCAGAGAGGTTTTCGGAAAAGGCCCTGCTCCTTTTTATGGATATAGACGGGATGAAGAACATCAACGACAGCTTCGGTCACGATGAGGGAGATCGCGCGCTTCTCCTGGTATCCGATGCCCTTCTTTCATCAGTTCGAGGCTCCGATGTGGTTGGGAGATACGGTGGTGACGAATTCATTGCATTTATGCCCAAGACTTCCCTTGAGCATCGAGATCTAACGCTGGCCAGGATCCTGCAGAAGGTGGAATCGAAGAATAATCGGATTACTAAAGACTACACCCTCTCCATCAGCATCGGTGTAGCCGAGTTCGATCCCCTGGCTCCTGTTTCCCTGGAAAAGCTGATCAGTATTGCGGATAAGGATCTCTACGGTGTGAGGGATAATGGGTAGCCGGCCTTCGGCCGGAGTCCAACCACGCCTCTGGCGTGGCAGGCGTCCAAGGTCCAACCACGCCTCTGGCGTGGCAGGCGTGAAAAACAATGACTAATATTGCCCCCTCCCCTTATGTTCCCCTCCCGCCAGGGGAGGGGAGGAGTACTGAAACCCAAGCCCAAGGCTTTTCTCTGTGCTGCTCTGTGAACTCTCTGCCTGCCCTGAGCCTGTCGAAGGGTGGTTCAAACCAAACCCTGCTCTGGTTTTCTCCGTGTACTCCGTGCCTCCGTGGTGAAAACAAAAAAAAGCCCCGGTCGCTTTCGCTTCCGGGGCTTTTGTTGGCATAAAGTGATTTTACTTATAGACCAACTACATTGGTGGCCTGAGGACCTTTCGGACCGTCTTCGATGTCGAAGCTGACTTTCTGACCTTCGTTCAGGGTCTTGAAACCTTCCGACTGAATCGCCGAAAAGTGAACGAATACGTCCGGACCTTCAGCCTGCTCGATAAATCCGAAACCCTTTGCTTCATTGAACCACTTGACTGTTCCTTCTGCCATTTTACTTCTCCTTTTCTATCTTTTCCTTTGTAGTTCTCCGGAACAGCCTGCTGACCTAACAAAAAAAGGACCCAGAACGATAAGCCCAGGACCCTTGATTGTTCCTATAAAGCTTTTCCGTACTACAAAACCAGTTCTGTCGGGGAAAATCCCACCGACGGACGATTTTATACGATATCTAATCCATAAGTGCAAGGGTTTTTTTAGGTCTTGAACCACAGAGAACACAGAGAGCACAGAGTGGGCTTGGGGGTAAGCACAAAACAAATTTATATGGGATTGGTAAGGAATTTCAAAAGATTATAGAATGGTCTCAAATTGGCTGTATTTTAGTGGAATATATACTTTATTAGTCATTAGTATTTTGCATGTTTTCTTCTGGATATTTCTTTACCCAAACCAGGGTTTTACCTCTGTGTTCTCTGTGTTCTCTGTGGTTCAAAAAATTACAGTGGGAAATGACAAGCCACTTTATGAGTATCACCAACATCCACGAGCTCCGGCTCGGAATCAGGGTTTGTACAGGTATCAGGTTTGCCTCTCTCTATATATATAGGACAGCGAGGTGCGAAGCGGCAGCCAGTGGCGGGACGTTCGAAGTCGAAGACCCCCCAGTCCGTCCTGGTGAGAAAAGCAGGTGAAGCTTCCATAGTCTGTTTTTCAACCAGGGACGACCACAGGATCTTGGTGTATGGGTGGCGGGGATTGTTGACTATACGGCCTGAAAGGCCCATTTCAACTATCCTGCCCAGGTACATGACAGCCACTTTGTGACTCATTAGTTCAACGATCCTCAGATCGTGGGAGATGAAGAGGTACGATAGCGAAAGCTCTCTTTGAAGCCCGCGAAGCAGATTTACTATCTGCGCCTGGATCGAAACATCAAGGGCGCTTGTGGGTTCATCGGCAACCAGGAACCTGGCTCCCACAGCCAGTGCGCGAGCTATGCCAACCCTTCGCTTTTCACCGCCGGAAAGCTCATGGGGGTAGGAGGTCAGCTTGGCAGGCTTCAGGTTTACCTGTTCAGACAGTTCGTCGATTCTGCGGTCTACCTCAGCATCACTGGGCCTGCCAAAAACGGTGATCGCCTCCTTCAGGATCGCGCGGATACGCATCTTCGGGTTAAGTGCCGCGTCAAGATCCTGAAATATCATCTGCATCTGCTTCCTGACGTTCAGGAACTTGTCTGCGGGCAGATCTGTAATATCATTTCCGTCAAAGATCACCCTTCCTGAGGTAAGGGGAGTCAGCCTCAGTATTGCTCTCCCGACCGTCGTCTTGCCGCATCCCGACTCACCTACAAGACCCATGGTCTCGTTTTCCCTGATGTAGAAGCTCACACCATCCACGGCAGGTATGACGCTTTCGTCCTCCCGGAAGGCAGACAGAAGCCCTCTGCGTTGGGTGAAGTGTTTCTTGAGATCTTCAACTTCCAGGATCGTTCGTGAAACAGTAATGCTCTTCTCCTCCGGTTTTTCCATCAGTTAAGGTAAAGCCAACATCTGATAAGCTCTCCTTCAGATATTTCCCTCAGGTCGGGTTCAGTGTGCCTGCATTTATCCTCGATCTTAGCGTGCACCCGGTTGCACCGTGAATAGAATCTGCAGCCATCCGGTATGTTGACGGTATCCAGAACATCTCCTTCTATGGCCTTCAGGTGACCTTTCAGCTTTATATGCTCTTCGTCGGGTATGGATTCCAGGAGGGCAGCGGTGTAGGGGTGCTTGTACTCATCGTCTTTTGAAAGGATCCTTTCTACCGGGCCTGATTCCATCACTGACCCCCCGTACATCACCGCCACATTGTCCGCCAGTCGAGAAATAATATTTATGTCATGGCTTATGAGCATTGTTGTTACGCCAACTTGCTCCTTGAGCTCCACCAGCAGGTCCACTATCTTCGATTGAATGGTGGAGTCCAGGCCGGTAGTGGGCTCATCGGCAATGAGGAGAGAGGGTTCACTGGAAAGGGCCATGGCGATCATCGCCCTCTGGCACATGCCCCCCGAAAGGCCGTAGGGAAAATTTTCCATGCGGAGATTGGGAGAGTCGATCTTGACCTGTTCCAGCCAGTATCGTGCCTTGTCAGTAGCCTCGGCAGCGTTTTTTATGGCGGTGTTGAGCATAATGGACTCTGTTATCTGCTTGCCGATGGTCATAAACGGGTTCATGGATACCCTGGGATTCTGGAATATCATGGATATCTCCTGGCCCCTGATGCGGTGCACGAGGCGATCCACGTTCTTTTGCCAGCCGCGATTGTCCTTTTCCAACGTCATGATCCTGCCGTCTACGGTCTCGAAAGTCACAAAGTCTTCCAGTCCTTGAAGCAGGTTTTTGGTTACACCGTTGGATGTGAATTCAATGGTTCCCGTTATTACCCCGGGTTCGGCTGTGACGAGTCCCGTAACGGAAAGTGCGGTTACGCTTTTGCCGCTGCCGGACTCACCTACAACACCCAGGGTCTCGCCGCGGTTGACCTGGAGGTCTACACCGTCTACAGATCTTATGAAGACCTGTTTACTCCTTGAAAAGAAGTAGGTCCTGAGGTTCTGTATTTTTAGAACGGTATTTTCGCTCACGAACCCCTCTTCCATTCAAGGATATTGTTGAGACCATCACCCAACAGGTGTAGGCCCATTATTGTAAATAGAATAGCCAGGGCCGGAGCAGTTGAAGGCCAGAAATTGCCCTGCATGAGGTAGTTGGACCCGGCCTGGACCATATTTCCCCAGGAAGGTACAGGTTCCTGGACCCCGAATCCCAGATAGCTCAGACTCGATTCGATAAGTATGGCTTCCGCCAGGCCAAGGGTGGCCTGTATGATCAGGACCGATCGGCAGTTGTACCAGAGTATGTGCTTCAGGATTATCACCCGGTTGCTGAGTCCAAGCGCAGTGGCAGCTTCAATATAATTCTTCTGTTTCAGGAAAAGGACCTTGTCCTTTATGAGGAGACCTACCACCGGTATGTTGGTAATGCCTACCACGATCATGATGAAGAACATGGATGGCTTGAAGGCTGCTACCACCAGCAGAATTATGACCAGTCGGGGAAAAGAGTCCACCAGGTTGGAGAAATATTTGACCACGGTATCGATGTGCCCGCCCCAGTATCCTGAAAGAATACCCACGAAAGTTCCGAAAACCAGAGCGATCGTGATTGCGAGGAGCCCCGGGAGGAAGTAAGCCTGGATGCCCAGTATGAGTCTTGAGAGGATGTCCCTGCCCATGAAGTCAGTACCCAGAATGTGACCAGCAGTCCCTGGAGGCGCCATAAGCAGGTCCATGTTGATCTCCTGGGGATCGTGGGGCAGGAACTGGAGCGCACCAAGGATATAGGAGACCACAACCAGGGTGAGTATTACCAGGCCGTATCCGACATAGATAAGGTCCTTCCTGTCCGTTTTTTTCCAGAACGGCAGATCAGAAAAATCAACGACCTTTATTGATTCCTGCCTGTATTTACGCATTTGTCTATTGGTCCTCTTACTCTTGTGATGCTCTCGGGTTGACCATTACGTAAACCACCCTCTGGAGAAGGCTCCCCATCCGGACTATAACTGCAGCCAGGATAACGACACCCATTATTATCGGATAATCCCTGTCCTGGGCCGCCTGCCACGCCATTCTCCCCATTCCAGGCCAGTTAAAGACCTGTTCCACCACGACCGCTCCACCCAGAATAAAGGGGATCTTGGAGGCTATTATCTGGGTGATTGGTATGAGGAATCCCTCCTTGAAGGAGTGTTTCCAGATGGAACCGCCTTTGGCAACGGCTGTTCGGATGTAGTCTTCCGCAAAGACCCTCTCCATTTCCTCACGCAGGTATCTGACCACCTCGCTGATCGTGCCGTTACCCAGTCCAAGAACTGCTATAGGCAGGAGGAAGGGAATAAAACCCAGACTCTTCGAGGAGGAATAGCCCACTGTGATGGGGAAGTAGCCGAACTTGTGAGTGGAGATGTAGATAGCGATATAACCCAGCCAGAATACAGGAAGGGCCGAGATCACGTAGGCGAAAATTGTAAGGGGCCAGGTGACAGCCGTGGTTCCCTGCCTGGCGGACATAAGGGCGATGGGTATCGCCACTGCCAGTGTGATCAACATGGCGCCTATGGTCAGGTAAAGGGTGTTGATAGCGACCCTGACGATCTCGGCCAGTACGGGAAGGCCTGTGCGGATCGAAGTGCCGAAATTTCCGGTGGAGATATTGCCCAGCCAGGAAAGATACTGACCATACCAGGTTGTGGGTACGCCAAGGGAATCGTGTATGCCACTATTCTGGACTGCGCTTACCTGTCCCTGGAGCAAGAGGGCAAAGGGATCTCCAGGAGCTGTGTACAGGATAACGAAGACCACAAAACTCACGCCGACAAGAAGGAGCGCGGTAATAAACAGCTCTCTTGCCAGGGTGAAAGCTATCGGCCTTATGGAAGTGAACTTCATATGCGGATATTTTCAGTTATCGTGTGGCCTCCCGGGTTAAAAGTTCTACTTCTGATCTTCTCTTGGAATATACCAGTCGTCGGCGAAGGAGAAGAACTTATACGGGTGAATCGCCATATGCCTGACCTTCTTGTGGTAGGCTGCGTAATTTGTAAGTGTCCACAGGAAGGTGTAGGGGCTCTCGTCGGCCAGCAGTTCGTGGAGTTTCTTGTAGATCGTCCTGCGTTTCTCATGGTCGAGGGTCAGCTTGCTCTCCACGATCAGGCTGTCCACAACCGGGTTGGAATAGCCACCGAAATTGTTCTTCCACGGACCGATCTCCGAGGAGTGAAAGAGGGATGAAATATCCGCGGAATCATCGAAAACCCATGAAGCAAAAATAATATCCATGTCATGGTCCAGGAAGACATCTTCTTTCCAGGACAGCCACTCCTCGAATTCCATTCTGATGTCCACACCGACTTTTTTCAGGTAGCTCTTGAATGCCAGCACCACTCGCTTGACAGCCTCACTTTCCTTTTCAATGGGTACTTTCAGGGTAAAGGAGAGCTGATCCCCGTCTTTTTCCATGATGCTGTCCGGGCCCATGGAGAAGCCGGCCTCTTCAAGGAGGGCTCTTGCTTTTCCCGGATCATATTTCGGGGGCATGACATCAAGGTTGTAGGCCCAACTTCCCGGGGCGAAGGGGCCCGAAATAACTGTTCCCTGTCCGTTAAAGAAAGAGTCAAGCATCTCCTGCCTGTTCAATGCGTGGGCAAAAGCCTGTCTCACACGTTTGTCGGCAAGGAGAGGATTTCTGAGATTGTAACCGAAGAAAGAATACGAAAGGGCGTTATAGGGCTGGAGAACGTAGCGCCTGTCACCCTGGATCTCCGGTATGCTCCGGGGATTAACAAGGACTATCATGTCGATAGCATTAAACATCAGGGCCTGAGACATGATGTTCTGGTCCGCAAAAGGCTTGCTTACGAACCTGTCTATATGGGGCCGTCCCCTGAAATAATCGTCATTCGCCACCAGGATTACCTCACGGTCCGAGGTGATGCTCTTTATCATGTAGGGACCGGTTCCGATGGGCTTGTGCACGAAAGGATCGCTCCGTGTGAGGAACGAAGAATTGGCCGGTCCGTGTGAAGGGATGATCTTGAAGCTGAACTTGGCCAGGGCATTCAGGATTGGTCTCTTGAGCTTGAACCTCACCGTTAGGTCATCCAGCTTCTCAATGCTCTCGATGAATTCATATCTCACTTTAAGTGGCGTGATCGTTTTCGGGTGCATCATGATGTTGTAAGTGAAGGTGACGTCATCGGCAGTGAAGGACCGGGGTTCTTCACCCTCCCTGGGGTGCCAGGTCACGCCCTCCCTCAGGTAGAAGGTATAGGTGCTCCCACCATCAGCTATGTCCCAGCGGCTGGCAAGCTCCGGAACGATCTCCTGCCTCTCGTTGATACCCACCAGTCCGTTGAACACCAGCTCGCTTATCCGGAGCGAGATCATGTCATTACTGGTGATGGGATCGAGAGTGGCAGGCCTGCCGTACTCGCCGTAGTTCAGCACTCCCCCGTCAGGCCTTCCATCATCTTTACTCACGGCCATTGCCTGAGAGGACAAACCCACCGTTACTACCAGAGAAATGATGAGCAGTAATGTCCATTTAACCTTCATGCCGTGCCTCCTTATGTGCAGTTTCCAGTTTCTAGTAAAATAAGTATTCAGAAGTCAGAATCCAGAATTCTGAATACTGACTCCTGACAACTGAATTCTATAACAATACTCTTTCCTCCCTTCGACTAGCTCAGGGCCCGAGCTTGTCGAGGGCTTCCCTTCTCCCTGCTTATCCACTTCGACCTCGACTGAACCAGCGCACTGCGCCCTACGCCCTGCGCACTGGTTTTTACAATACTTTCACATCCCCCGCGCTCTCCTGCACCATGGAGTAAACACCCTGCATGGCGTTCTGTATCTGGCGCACGGCCGGGTACTGCAGACTCATCTCAAATAATATTTCCAGAGCCTCCGAGAATTTTTTTGACTTGAAGTAAACGTCAGCCAGATCCACCAGCAGGAGGGGATCATTGTATTCGATCTTGTTCTTGTAGCTTTTGTCCCGCCCGGCTTCCATGTAGGAAAGCGCAGAATCCAGTTTTTTGCCAGCCAGGTAATGTCTTCCCAGGGCGTAGTTAAGTTCGGAATAGCTCCTGTCCTTCCTGGATTGAAGCATTTTTTCCACTGAGGAGACAATCCCGGAACAATCATCAAGGACGTTACTGCACGCGTTCAGTGCCTGAGCAAGTATCCTCGGGTTCTGCCAGTTCTCCCGGGCAAGCACATCGAAAGTGATCTTGCCCTCTGATATTTTTCCACTCGTCACGGAGTTCTGAGCGCGAATAGCGGTGGCTGCGCTTTTCTGAAGCTTGGGCAGGGGCCAGGATGTTAGAAACGAATCTACCGCCTTGTTGGATTTCAAGGGCATGCCGCTTATTGAATAGGCTTCGGCAAGGTAGTAAAAGACCATCCTGTTCGGTTTCGGCCTCCGAACCGCTTTTTCAAGGTAGTGGATGCTTGCCCTACCGTAGAGTACCGCCAGGTTCTCCAGCTGTGAGAGATTGTAAAACAGCAGAGTTTTGTTCCTTCCAAGTTCCTCCTGAAAGGTGGACCCTTTCAGGTCCGCGCCACGGACGAGATTCAAACCCTTTTCGATCTGACCCTCGCTGGCATAAACTGAAATGCTGTTGCTGACGACACGACTGGACGCCCTTTCCCCGGATTTGCCGCTGAGCATAAGGGCCCGCTCACAGAGCTGGAGCGGGTTTTTGTCCTTCAAGCCTGCTTTAACGAAGGCCGAAGCAAGCTCCGACAAAACCTCCGGATCATTTGATCCCGCCAGCCCGTCCCATAGCTTTTGGGCCTGGCTCCTGTTTCCCTGAAGGAACAGGGACAGGCCGAGACCTACTCTGGATAGATCCTTGGCAGAGGAACTCATGTCGGGATCCTTTAACACCTTCTGGAAGTAAAAAGCAGCCTGGGCGGGCCTTTTGGCAGCGAGATAGGCTTCAGCCAGGAACATCATCGCCATCTGGCTCTTGTTCTTCCCCTTTCTATCGGAGATCCTTCCCAGGTACTCCAGATTGGCGGAGATGGATACACCGTGGAGCCTGTTGTAGAGGTTGGCGCTTTTCAGGTAGCTCATACCCAGAATCAGGTAGGCGGAACTCAGATCGGTGGAATCCATGGATAGCAGATCCAGGCGAAGTTCCGACGCGTAGTTATAGTGGTTTCGCTTAAACTGATCCATGGCCCTCTGCAGCTTTATATCGGCAGCGTGTGCCTGGGCAGTGGTAATTAACATTGTCATACACAATGTAAGGATGTATCTCATGCAGTCTCCCTGGTGTTTGTTTATTTATTAGTGTCGCAAAAAGTCCGTGAGCGGCTTTTTGCTCCTCGGGAAGCGAAAAGCGCGGTTTCCACTTCCCTCACGTGTTGTTGTTATTTGTCGTGAAAAGCCCGTGAGCGGCTTTTCACTTCGCGGAAAGGGAAAATCGTGGTTTTCCCTTTCCTCACGAATCCATAACTATCGTTGTATGTTATGGATTCGGGCGCCCACGCTCGGGCGCGACGATAATAATTTTACCTTCGCTTTGCTGCGCAAGTTATCGATCCGGGCGCCCATGCTCGGGCGCGACGATAATAAATTGTCGTAAAAAGTCCATTCGTGGCTTTTTACTTTACTTGCAAATCATCGACTTCTTGCGAAGTCATCTCATTTAATCGTGCGATGAAAATATGGTCCCACTGTTCAACCTGGGCACGGAATGCGATATCCCCTTTAGATGAACAGGTGACATCGTGATTTATTCTGGTGTCGGTTCCCAGGGGAACATTCGTTCCCTCGTGTATATCTACCAGGTAGATAGGGTAAAAGGTTTTTCTGTCGTTTTTCACATAGAGCAACCTCCTGCTGTCGGGCATCCAGGCAGGACCGCGCTCTATATCCGGATTCACATCAGTGGCAATTACCTTGGCTTCAAGCCCTTCCCCATCGCCGGGATCCGAGCCGTCGGCGGCTATTACTATGAGGGACCAGACCTTTGGGTCTCCCTCCTTGTTGTAGTTGGAGTAGAAGGCGATATATTTCCCGTCCGGCGACCATGTGGGCCTCAGGTCGTCATAACTCCATGTGGTGAGGGGCTTTATGGATACGAAAGGCATTCCCAAGTCCTCGATGATATATATGTCGTGGTTTTCGTTGCTTCCATAGAGCATCACAATCCTGGTGCCATCAGGTGACCACTGGGGATACAGATAGGTCTTTTCTCCTCTGGTCAGGCGCTCCGTTTCCTGGGTCGCAAGGTCCAGAAGATACAGATCTGCCCTGCCATCACGACCAGATACGAACACGAGCATGTCGGAGACGGGAGACCAGTGAGCATGACCGTCCTTTTCCGGGGTCTGTGTCAACCTGACGGCGTTCTCGCTGCCGAGCGTGCCCATATAGAGGTCATAGTTTCCGGTGCCTCCGTTGCTCATAAATGCGAAGCGGCTGCCATCAGAAGACCATGTAATGCCAGCGTTATAGCTCACCTCTTCCAACAGGCTGCTCATGAAAAAATCCAGTTCCTCTTTCCCCCCTGATTCCTGGTAGTGGATCCTCTGAGTGGTCTGGCCGTTGGGTCTGGCGATAATGATCTCCCTTGTATCCCTGATATTTCGCTCGAAGGCGATGAACTCTCCTGAAGGAGACCAGACAGGGTTGGAGTCGTTACGCCCTTTCTCAATGTCCGTCAGTTCGTAGGTGAAAAAGACCTCTATCGGTTCCGGTCCGGGATCCATAACTGGCTCTTGTCGCACAACACCCTTATCCTCTTCCATTAACTGTTCGATCTCCAAAGCCGGGGCCTCCTGGATCGTGACTTCCTCAACGGGGATCTCTTCAATTTCCGCATCCTCGCCGATATCGGATACCGTATCCTTTACAGAATTCAGGTTCCCGGCAGGTTTTGTCTCCATGTTCTCAATCACTGCTTCAGTCCTGACCATTTCACCAGCCCAGGTCCCCCCTGCGAAAAATGCGGTCGCCAGAATTACTGATAGTTGAAGACGGGCGAACTTCCTCATTCCCAAGTGTTGACTCCTGCTACATAAGGTCCTGGATCTGGGTCCAGTATTTCTGGGCCGAATCGCGTATCTGTGCGAAGGCATCCTCCGTCTCAAACTGCTTCGGGAAGAAGTCAAAATACTCCCTCCATGCCAGGTCTGCTTTTCCTAGCAGGGTCTCCTTCCTGATCAGGAGGTACAGCTTGTGATAGGAGAGGGCCAGATAATAGTACGTGTCATGTATAGCCTCGTCGTAGTGTTGCGTCGGGAAAAATCTTGTGTTTAGCTTTGCTTTTTCAAGATTCACGGTAGCTTTTGAGAATTTCTCCCCGGCGCTTAGCCTGTCCTCCCTTATGAGTTTATTGCCAAGCTCGTAATAAGCGTGGCCGAGATTCGTGTAAGCTACGGAAAACTGCTTGTATATGAGCTGCTGGTTCTCAGGCATGGACAGGACATTCTCGAACTCCCGAATAGCAGAGGCGTAGTCGTCCCTCTCGTCCATGTAAAGCTGAGCCAGCCTGAACCTGGCACTTGAGTAGTCAGGATGGCTCTTGCCGGGGCTGCCGTAAGCTTTGATCGCGCCGTCAATGTCTCCCGTCATTTCAGCTCTTTTTCCCTGCTCGATATAGTCCCTGACAAATACGATCTTGTCAGAACCTGTCAGATTGATCTCCTTCCTGTTAAACCCCAGAACTTCCTCGAAATCCCTGTAGTTTCCTCCTGTAGTGAGTTTGAGGGTGTGAAATCCGAATTTCACCTGTTTGCCTCCCAGCATCGGTGTGGCGCCGATCTTAATGCCATCCAGAAAAATCTCCGCTGAAGGGGGCATGGATTCTACCCTGAGGAGTGCATTGTTCACGCTCAGGGTGTACTCTTTTTTCCCTTTGTCCTGCTTCGCTTTCAGCCGGTCGCTCAACTGCTGATACCCGTGTCGATACAGGACGATATTGTAGGTTCTCCCGATCTTGAGAGGTATCTGGAGCGTTCCCCTCCGACCTGTAGTGCCAGCCCACTGATCGTCAATGTAGACATTGGTGCCAGGGAGGGGATCTACATCCGGTGGGACCCCGCCCTTTACCAGAAGGGTGATAGAACCGCCAGCAGCATGCTTTTTCCTGCTTGTGACGATCCTGCGTACTACTCTCTGGCCCGCCCATACTTTTGCGTCCTTCGTGAGTTCGACGATCTCGCCCGTGGAGGAGGTCTTCCTTACCTTCCTTAACTTGAGAGTTCCTATGTCACGATAGCTCTTAAGTTTGCCGTATTTGGCCAAGTTCGGCGCCATCAGGGCAAATTCCATTCCTTTTTTCAGCTGATACTGGGATTTTCCGATGTTTATTCTGTTCTCGTCCTTTGTTGAGACCAGGGTTCCACGGAAGGGGAATCGGGCGACAATATTCTTGACGATCTTTTTTGCGACGCCTTTAATATCCCTTTCCCCCTTGGCAGAGTTTATCTGGGATAGAACAAGGCTCCCATCTGATGTGTAGACCTTCGTTTCTATGGTGAATCTTCGATCTCTTTTGGAAACGCTTCCCAGTATCACAACATCAACGGCCTTTATGAGCGTTGTATTTTCCCAGCCGGTTGCGGTTATCCTGCCGATGTCGGTTTCTGCCTGTTTTATGTTCTCCTTCAGTGTGTCGCTGGGCACCTCGTTGAAGATCATATGGGAAAACAGGATGTTGCCGACCGCTTCTTCGATGCGGTTCAATAATGGAGAAACGTCTGCGTCGAGTACGTTGCTGGAATAGCCGTAGATACCGGTTCTGACAGGTTGTAAGGCTGTAGAGTAGAAGTAGCGCTTAACGGACCGTCTGCCGTCAAGAACCACCCTTGCCTTCCACAAGGAGGGTGTGTAGCCAGGAGCAGACATGCTCACTGTAACAGCTTTGCCGGGAGCACCTCTGTAAACATAGGAAATTGAACCGTCGGTATCGGTCTTTCCGAGGCTGCTTTTGCCTATTTTAACGGAGACGCCCTCCAGACCTTTTTCCTGTCCGTACTCCTCCGTCAGCGCTTTCATGGTAAGGACCGAAGGCTTGAAGATCGCCACATCCACTGTCTTGCCCGCCTCGATTTCGACGGTCTTGCGCCAGGGGACGTATCCCTTTCTGGCAACATCGAGCTTTACAGTCTTTTTAGGCTCACCTGTATATTCATATATTATTTCACCATTGGGGTCGGTGGCGGCCACTTTTTTGCCGTCCAGCTTTATGAGGGCACCCTCAATGGGATTTCCCTTCTCATTGACGGAGAAAGTAACGCTTTTCGTGGATCGCAGTATCGCCTCAAGGGAATATTTGTCTTCGGGTACCTCCCCGGGTTTTTTAACTTTAAAAGAACCCTCCCAGGGAGCTACCTTGTAACCCGGAGCCTCCATGATTACCGAGATTTTGACTTCCTCGCCAGACAGTCTCATCGTTTTGTGGGAAAATAGCCCATCGCTTCCGGTAGTTCCCACTTCCGTACCGTCCATGAGAACCCTGGCCTGTGCTGCTGAATTTCCATCCAGAGAAGCGGTCACCTCGAATGAGACCTCTCGTTTAGCCTCCGCGCAGGCAAAGAGGGCCATGGATGCCAGGATAATCAAACTCCACCTTGCCGCTTGCTTAAACATAATATCGCCTCCTGCGTAAAACGCTTCGTTCCAGATACGTGACCTTCGAAAAAGAACCATAGTTACTTAATAGTTGATGATTTCGCAAAAAGTCATCAACGCGCCCGTTGAGGGCGCCCAAATCAATGACTTGCAACGCAAGTTATCGATTTGTGAGGAAAGTGAAAATAACACTTTTCGCTTTCCGAGGAGTAAAAAGCCACGGATGGACTTTTTACGACCCTATCAATAGTTAATCGCTAAATCGATTTTTTCTTCTCAAATCCCGGGGACAAGTGCATCGTAGTGCGGGATAGAGCATGGCAATGGCCCCGTTTTCTATTGAACACAACTTGATCTATATGGATTTCCCCAAATAAAATGAGCAGACCTCGTTAAACTGGCTGGTCTGATATTGACAGGAATGGGCTCCATTTCCATAAAACCTCACAACACGGGCATTGGGCGAGGCGGTACCGGGAAATAACGGCGTTGCGCCATTAAAGCATCGGCGGCCGTATGTTAACTTCACCTGGGTTGATGATCTTGTCTCTGTCGGAATCGGAGCGTTCGATGGACCTGCGCTTGCCCTCGGGGATCCTCTTGAGTATCAAATCCACCTTCTGACGTCCGCCTCCGACTTCCACTGTCAGAGTCTCGGTAACATATCCTATCCTGCCGCCCTCTACCTTATAAGTACCTTTGGTAATGGCTTTCTTCTCGGATTCGAAATTTCCCTCGGCGTCGGCGGTTACCGAGTGTGATGCTTTCTCAACGCTGACGGAGGTATTGATCATGTTGACTACTGTGCCCTCAGGACTCTCGTCTGTAACGGGAGCCATTGTATGGTCGATCAGACGAACCGAACCATATATTCCAGGAGCACAGGCAGTAAGAGATATCGCCGTTGCTACCAGTAACAGAGTAATTGCCGTCCTTGGAATCATAATTTGCCCCTCCTGTAAATAATGAAGGATGAAGTTATGTGAGTAAGGATTACAATAGTTCCAGTTTGGAAGTAAAAGTCTATCTGATTCTCTCTGTATTTGTAAAGAAGCCATACTGAATGGCTTCAGTTTCTAGTTTCTGGTTTCTGATTTCTAGTTATGTTAATCCAAAATCCCAAATCCAGGATCGTGATGCGTGATTTGTGATTGGTAATTAGTAATTAGTGATTAGTGGAACCAATTTCCAATATCTAATGTTCTAATTTCTAATGCTCTAAAGTTCTATGCACCCCTCCTCCCTCTTTCCTTCTGCCTCCTGCCTGTTCAAACCGCAAGAACGCCTCCCGTCCAGGAGGCGTTCTTGTTTTGTTTGAAATGCTTTTTTAGCTGTCAGTATTCATGATGAGAGTTTCGGCGCTCTGCTGCCTCGGATCGACCGGGGCTTTTCTCATCCTCAGAGAGAAAAAGACAACCATCATAGCGACTATGAAGTAAAGCGCATATCCTCTCATTTCATACCGGTACACAAGAGTCTTGGCGGTTGAGGTGTTTATTAAAGAGGAGGCGATCCATCCCGACATTCTGCCGTCGCTGGAGCGGATCTTGGTCCACTTGCCGCTGGAACTGACGATATTGTATCGGTCCCCGGAGTGAGCTCTTGTGACGATACCAGAGTTTGTGGTGGGACCCTGGCGCACGTTAACAGTATCTCTTGCGACTATCCCCATCTGACCTCTGTCGATCGCGATGTGAGAAGAGTCGAAGATCAACATGCCTGCACTGGCGAGAGCAGCTCCAAATGCCAGGACAGCCAGGATCTTGCCCCAGAAGGAAAGTGTTGAAAGAGGAGAAACCAACTGATCCGACCTCCTCTTGGCAAACCTTCCTGCCATCGCGCCCATTGCCTGGGCGCCCTTTGCGACTTCTTTTTTCTGAACAACTGTTAGATCACCCATGATTTTCTCCTTTCCTGAAATTTGATCATTAGTGGGTTTTGTTCATATCTGGTCATAAACAAAGCAAGGGCAGTGCCAAAAAGTCAGAATTGATGTAAGCATATGTAAATAAAGGGTTTTGGGCCGAGGTGGTGTGAAATACAGGTGCTTTTTGAGTGTAGGAATATGGAACGGGTGTCCAGTAATGAGACGCTTCGGATTTTCCGAAGCGTCTCATTACTGGCAGGCTGGAGGCAGGAGGCAAGAGGCAGGAGGGGGATGCTAATGTGTAACGGAGTAACGGCGTGTCGGGGTGTGGGCGTAAAACATTAGAGCATTAGTGAATGGATATTGGAAAGTGGAAATTGGAGAATGGAATGAGATGATCCATGACCCAAAATCCAAGATCCAAGATCTACGTTGGACGCCTGCCACGCCAGAGGCGTGGTTGGCCATTGGACCTTGGACGAAATAAGCGCCCAGCGCCTATAGCCTGGTTTCACTAATCACCAATTACTAATTACCAATCACAAATCATGCGTCACGCATTGCGATTTTGGATCTTGGTTCAATTTCCTTGGAACCTGGAACTTGTAACCTGGAACTCACGCCTAAGCGTGAACTCCTGCCTTCTCCCTGCTCGGTGGTATCGGTAGCATGTATTATTGTCGGAAAAAGGAAATCTTTCTGGAGAATAACCCGGAGATGAACTAAAATCCGAGCATGGGAAAACGCATCGTCCTTACGACTTTCGGTTCATTCGGGGACATCAATCCCTACATCGCCATTACCCTGGGTCTGAAGGAGAGGGGACACAGGCCGGTTCTTGCCACTTCCGAGTTCTACCGCTCCAGGATAGAGGGTATGGGTGTCGAATTTCATCCCGTTCGTCCGGATATTGATCTGGAGGACATTGATGCGATCAGACGGATCATGCACGAGTGGAAGGGCCCCCAGGTCCTGGTGCGTGAATACCTCCTGCCACACTTGTATGATTCCTACAACGATCTCCTGGAGGTGGCAAGGGACGCAGATCTCATCCTGACCCATCCAATTACATATGCCGGGCCCATCGTCGCCGAGAAATACAACATCACTTGGGCTTCAGCGGTGATCGCTCCAATAAGTCTTTTTTCCGCCTACGATCCGCCTATATTTCCCGGGACGCCATGGATGACGGGTTTTGCCCGACTTGGTCCCGCGGCAGGGAGAATAGTCCTTGATCTGTCGAGACTTTATACAAGACACTGGATGAAACCGCTCTACAGGTTTCGCAGGGATTTAGGCCTGGCCAGAGGACAAAATCCCATCTTCGAGGGGCAGTACTCTCCGTATATGGTGCTGGCCCTTTTCCCCGAGGTCCTGGCAGGACCCCAGCCGGACTGGCCCCCCAACACCGTTGTGTGCGGTTACCCGTTTCTTGAGCAGATTCATGACGAGTGGAGGATGCCGGATGGCCTCCATCAGTTTCTCGAGGACGGACCACAGCCGATAGTATTTACCCTGGGCTCATCGGCCGTTGTTGAGGCCGGGGCTTTCTATTCTGAGAGCCTCGAAGTGGCAAGGTCCCTTGGATCGAGAGCTGTACTCCTGACGGGACCTGTGGAGGAGAATGTGCCTCAAAAACCACATTCCGATGATGTCTTCGTCTGCCAGTTTGCTCCTTACTCCAAGCTCTTTCCCAGATGCAGGGCAGTTGTCAGTTCCGCAGGCATGGGTACAATAAGCGAAGGCCTGCGGGCTGGAAGACCCATGCTTTTTGCTACATACAGCCACGACCAGCCGGACAATGCCGATCATGTGAGAAGATTGGGGATGTCCGAGTACATCAACCGCAGACTATACAACGCAAAAAGGGCTATTCCCCTCCTGGAAAAACTCCTCGATGAAGGGGTCAGAGCAAAAGCCGAGGAGATCGGCATTAGGGTCAGCAGCGAGGATGGGGTAGCGAATGCGTGTGATGCGCTTGAGAAGCTTCTCAATGAAGCTTAGTGCGTAGTGCGCAGGGCGTAAAACAGAATTCAGAAGTCAGAATTCAGTTGTCAGAAGAATCACTATCCAACAACAATATGCAACACTAATGATAATTCATTCTTAACCACAATTCTGCCTTCAACCTCCTGCCTTATGCAAATCCAGGTACGAGATTTGCAGTAAATTCCACGACCGGAGACTTTTCCCAAAGGGAGGATTCAGGTATGAAGTACGACAAGAACAAGGTGGATGAGATGACGCTGGCGCTTCTGAAGTTGACGTCTTTTTCAGACGATACGGAGACGCGGACGTGGAAGAACTACCAGTGGGATTCAATGGACCGGCTGCATGAAAAAGGCTATATCTCCAACCCGAAGGGGAAAACCAGATCTGTAGCCTTTACCGAGGAGGGTCGAAAGCGCTCAGAAGAGTTATTCAGGCGGCATTTCGAATAAACCTGTTGTCACCACAGAGTCACAAATTCAGGGCTGTCGAAGTCCGAGGTCGAAGTCGAAGTGTTTTAACCGTTCACATCAGGTTTTCCATCCCTTCGACTACGCACTTCGTCTACGCACTGTTTTATGGCTCTGTGGTGAAAGACGATTTACAGTTGCTCCGGCAATATCATGCGTTAATTTAAACAATGAGGGGGGAGCCTTCCTTTTTATGGAGATTGATTTTTTTGCTTATAACTAGAAATAAACCCAGAAAAAACTCTGTGCCCTCTATCCTTCGACGCACTTACGTTTGCTCAGGACCGTGAGCCTGTCGAACGGTGGCTCTGTGGTGAAAGACTGCATGAGAGGTAAAACGTACACTCTTGGAGATCTATCCGGAAGTTCAATTGAATACTTCCGGCTTATCCGGAATATTGCGGACCGATACCTCGAAAAATATCCGGACGAGAATACCCTTCTTATCCTTCTAAGGGATGGCGGCAGCAGCAGATCGCTTTTCCAGAGGCTTTTCGGCAGCGATAATGACCTTAAGGATCTTTCGAGATCTCTATCAGAGTACCTGTCAAAATATACTACCGATACCGCAGAACACCTGAGTGATCTTTCAGTCACAGACAGATTCGATTCAATAATCACCACAAAGGAAGAGGAATATCACCTGAATATGCTGGAGATAGAGGTTGCCAACAGGGTGAACAGGGGTCCTTTCAGGGAAAGTGAGTACAAGATGGCCCTCATGGCCCATTGTTTGAGGGATTTCAGGGACTATTGCCAATCCGAGCCTGGTGATATCGAATATCTTTGCAAACACTGTGAGAAAGAATGCTTTATTCACCTGGGAAGTATGATTCTGGAAAAGTACAGTATCAAACCATACATTTCGGCCACTATGGACCACAAAACGCTTTTTACAGGATTGAAAAAGCAGCATCCAAGTCTGGGAGCACTTGGTATCGCTTGTATTCCCCAACTGGTGCAGGGAATGAGGCTTTGTGACAAGCTTGATATACCGTCTGTGGGTGTTCCACTGGATGTAAACAGGTGCGCCATGTGGCTGGGCTGGACAGGCGAAGCCTGGTTCAATTTAGAGGAACTGGAGTACCTCCTCGGATGAAGAAAAAGTTCCAGGTTTCAAGTATGGTGGTCCAGGATCGTGATGAGTGATGCGTAATGCGTAACGCGTGGTTTGTTGAAAGTTGAAAGTTATTCCGAGAATCGAAATTGACTCATTGGATTACTTACTTTCACCCCTCCCTTGATCACGCTGAGGCGTGGGGGGACAAAGGGGAGGGTGGTAATATATCCCCCTCTCCTCGCCTGCCGTTCAAAATTTTCAACAACGGCAGGCTTCCTCTCCCACCAGGGGAGAGGAAGGGTAAGGTTGTGGTGCTGCTTGTTAGCCCAGTGCCCAGAGCCTAACGCCCAGCGCCTATAACTTAATTTCCATTTTCCAATCTCTATTTTCCATTTTCCAAATTCCCATCTAAATTACCTGAATTCCCCCAAATCTTCCCAGTGCAGAAACAACAATACCTACATAAAATAGTAGGGTATTATTTATAATGAAGCATCAAATTCGATAAATATGCATATATATTACATAGTTAGAGAATATTCGTTGTACAGGCGGGAGAGGTGTATTTCGAAAAAATAAATTTCAAATATACAAATAATTACTTGACAGTTCATGTGACAATATATATTCTTTAGCGAAATATTCTTTACAAAAATAGTGTAATTACGGTTGTGGTAAATAATACTAAAGAAGTAGGGGAACGTAGGTGCTCCCTGAGGAGGCAGTGATGAAGAAGGTAGTTGGAAGTCTGGTTTTTGGTTTTACTCTGTTGATAGTCCTGGCGGGTCCGGCCGCAGCGGATCTTAGCGATTATTTCGTAAGCACTGAGTGGCTCGCGGACACCAGTGACAACGTAACGATTGTGGATGTGCGCATAGGGCCCAAATACCTGCTGGGCCATATAGATGAAGCGATACACATCGACAAGGCTAAATTCCTGAAGAAAAGAGAAGGCGTCAAGAGCCTTGTCCCTGATGCGAGGGAGTTTGAAAGTCTCCTGGATCGATATGGGATAGGAAAAGATACTGTCGTTGTTGCATATGCTGAGCATACCAATCCCTATTCGGCAAGGTTTGTCTGGATGATGCGATTCCATGGACACGAAAAGTCCTACGTTCTTGATGGCGGATACGAGAAGTGGGCAAGTGAAAAGCGTCCGGTGGCTCTGCTGCCCACCAAGGTCACGCCGAAAAAAGGCTACAGGGTAACCTCCTCTGAGGACATCCGCGCGAGCGCTGATTATATCTATACGAGGCTTCATAATCCTTCAGTTGTGATCTGGGATACTCGAAGGTCAAGCGAATACAACGGTACCGAAGTCCGGGCTGACAGAGGAGGTCACATACCGGGTTCCGTGCACCTTAACTGGGTCGATCTTCAAAAAGACGTGAATGGTATCAAGGTCGTGAAGAGCGAAGATGAGATCAGGGAGCTTCTGGCTTCGAAGGGTATCGTTCCTGAAAACGAGATCGTTGCCCACTGCCAGACGGGTATTCGTTCGTCTTATGCGACACTGGTGCTTAAAGGTCTGGGGTATGAGAATGCGAAAAACTATGACGGGTCCTGGATCGAGTGGGCCAATTCAGCATCCCTCCCCATAGAAATACCGGGCAAATTGGCACAAACAACGGGGATAACAGAGTGATTAGGTCGCAAAAAGTCCATGAGCGGCTTTTTGCTCCTCGGGAAGCGAAAAGCGTCGTTTTCCCTTCCCTCACGAATCCATAACTATATATTAAGGTTATGGATTCGGGCGCCCATGCTCGGGCGCGATTGTAATGTTGTGCAAAGTCATTGATAATAAAATTTGGAATCCGATGAAGGAAGTCCCGTTTCGGGATCTGATAAGAAAAAGGCTCGGAGGATTTTCTCCGAGCCTTTTTTATCTGTTGATATTTGTTTAGCCTAAAATTCCCAATCCTCGATCATTAACCTCCTGTCACCGATCCTTTCGCGCATCTCATTCACACCGAAACGGAGATCGATGAACTGGCGCCTGTCCACTGCTTGTCTGCGCCTGTCGTCAATTGCCTGACGACGACCGAGATCAATTCGCCGGTTATTTTCACCCCTCCACCATCGCTCAGTAACCTGCCTCCTGTCGATGGCGGCTGTTCTCCTGTCTACCCGAATCTTTTCATCCAGCATCTGTAATTCCTCCTGAACCGTCCTCTTAAGATATAGTCCCGGGGTGGTTGAGGTCAAGTATTTAAGCAGGGAGAAGGGAAAAGGAAGGAGGGAGAAGTTAGAATTCTGAATTCTGACTCCTGAATTCTAAATATGATCAATCCCTATCACCATCAACGGCATTTCTGATCGCACGCCCCAGATTATGGCCAAGGTAGGGTTTCATGACGAAACCGTCAATTTCGTTTTTTCGGAGGTTGTCTTCAGTAATCTCCTCACTGAAACCTGTGGTTATGATAACCGGAACTCCAGGCTTCATGGTTTTCAGCTCTCTTGCAAGGTCAAGACCCGTCATATTGGGCATCATTTGGTCGGTGATCACAATATCAAACCAACCAGGATCTTCGCTGAAGGTCTCCAGGGCCTCGAGGCTGTCGGTCGTAACGGTCACGGTGTAACCCAGAGCCTCAAGGAAATCTTTTCCAACTTGTGCGATCTCCTCTTCATCATCCACAAACAGGATGTGTTCACTTCCTGAGTAGGAGCCCTCACCTTCAGGCGATATGGTTTCAGCCTTGTTGATAGCTTTGGGAATGTACACCGTAAACGTACTTCCCTGTCCTGGCTCACTCTGGATATTGATGGCTCCGTCAAGCCCACCAACAATTCCATGTACCATAGAAAGACCCAAACCGGTCCCATCATGCTGTTTCCTGGTGGAAAAGAACGGCTCAAAAATACGGCCTATCGTCTCACTGTCCATTCCGTGGCCTGTGTCGCTTACAGCCAATCGGACATAACTCCCAGGGCTCAGGTCAGGCTCCGTGGAAGCCAGTTCCACATCAACATCGAAGGCGTCCAGATTAACTTCAAGAATTCCACCCTCGGGCTTCATGGACTGGTGAGCGTTTGTACAGAGGTTCATTACTATCTGGTGTACTTGTGTGGGATTTGCCAGTATCGTGCCGCAGTTTTCGTCTATGTTGGATCGTATCTTAATATTTGTGGGAAGTGACGCGCGTAAAAGCTTAAGAGCCTCCTTGACTATGAGATATATCTCCATGTAGCTGTTTTCCTGGTCAGTCGTCCTGCTGAATGTAAGGATCTGCTTTACGAGTTCACTGGCCCTTTCAGCAGCTTTGATCACTTGGTCAAGATTTGTGCGTGCATCGCTTTCCTCAGGTAGTTTGTCAATAGCCATACTTATATGTCCGAAGATCGGAGTCAGAATATTATTAAAATCATGGGCGATACCGCCTGCCAAAGTTCCAATTGTTTCAAGTTTCTGGGCCTGGAAAAGCTGGTCCCTTAACCTTCTACTCTCCGTCACATCCCTGATAGATCCCCGGTAAGCTACGATAGTGCCCTCACTGTCCCGAACAGCAGTTGCGGAAATAATGGTGATGACCGATTTTCCGTCTTTTCTCTTGAAGGATACTTCAAAGTCCTTTACAGAATCGTCATTTTCCATTGCCGTCTCGAAAATCACTCTGTCCGCTGATTTGCCGAACAACTTGTTGGTGATATCAAGGCTCAAAAGTTCCTCAAGTGAATCGGTGCCGAACATTTCAGTTCCAGCGGGGTTGATATCCAGGATTTTGCCCTCGGGCGTGCATATGAAAATAACGTCCTGGGATTCTTCGAAGAGCTCACGGTATTTGGTTTCCGACTCCCTCAATGCGTTTTCCACCCGTTTGATATTGGTGATATCCTTAGTGATTGAAAGGACACACTTTTCTCCACCAAGGGTAATCACCCTTGAGGACATAAGGCCTGTTTTTACGCTGCCATCCTTCATCATGAACTCGGCTTCATAGTTGTGTACAACACCATCCTTTTCCAGTTTTTCAACAAACTTCCCGCGGCTAACCCGATCCGCCCAAACGTCAATTTCTTTTGTCGTCTTGCCGAGGGTGTCTTCTCTTGTGAAGCCGGTATTGGATGTGAAGCCGTCGTTAATATCTATGTAAAGACCATCCTCAAGGCGGTTGATGGTAATAGAATCCGGGCTTGTTCTGAATGCGACCCTAAACTTTTCCTCGCTTTCCACCAACAATATTTCCATTTCCAGTTGATCTGTTATGTCGTTAGCCAGAACCAGCTTCGCCGGACGCCCCCCGTATGTCAATGTATGGGTGGTGACCTCCACATTTATCAAAATTCCGTTCTTCTTTACATGCCTCCTGACACCTGGTCTGTTTATACCTGATGAGATCCTGGAGATCTCCTCGAGCAGTTGGGGGACATTCTCTGCTGGACGAATCCCATCAATTGTCATTGACAGGAATTCGTTCCGGGTAAAACCGTAATGGGAGATAGCGGCATTATTAACATCCAGGAAGGCCAGAGTCTCCATGTCGTAGACCCACATGGGATGAGGGTTGTTCTCGAACATCTCTCGGTAACGGCCCTCGGAAACCTCCAGCGCTTCCTCGGCCATTTTGCTTCTGAGCCTGGTTCTGAGAGCTACTATGGCGAAAGCCAGATTGTCGGCCAGCTCGGCAAGAAGCTTGACCTCTTTATCATCGAAAGCCCCGGCCTCAGGGGCATAGATGCACAAGGTTCCAAAGGCACCATTATTGTCTTTCAGTGGAAGGCCCAGAATCGAGCCGGAATGCTTTACCGAGACCTCCTCTCGCCAGAGGAGTGCATCCGGATCTGTCTGGATGTCCTTTACAATAGCGGGCTTTTCGGTTCTGATCGCTTTTCCGGCAGGGCCCCGGCCTCGATCATTATCCGCCCACGTGACTTTTGTCTTTTCCAGGTATCCGCCCTCTGCCCCAGACTGGGCTGCGACCCTTATGGTCTTTTCATCGTCCGCCTCGGCAAAACCCACCCATGCAAGGCTGTAGTTTCCTTCATCAACAATGATATCGCAGATTCTTTTCAGAAGGCCCTGCTTCTCGCTGCTTCTGACTATAGCCTGGCTGCATTGGCTCAGGACGCTCAGGGCTCGATTTGTTTTCCTGAGCTCTTCTTCCGATCTCCTGAGGCTGGTCACATCTGTACCGATGATCAGGTATCCGAGGATCTCTCCGTTATCAACAATTCCACTGATCTCGTTTGACCACCAGGTTGTTTCCCCGTCAATACAGGTTTCCGTGCTCTGGAAACTTGTAGCGGATCCCCCCGTCATTGAAACGTTGGCAATGGCCTTCCGGATCACATCCTGTTGATCATTGGGAACTATTTCCAGGAAGGATTTACCGGCCGAACTTTCCGATGAGACTTCAGGCGCGTCGATATTGGAAAACAGGATGTTGCCTTCAAGGCTCAGAAAGGTGATCTTGTTGGGAGAGTGCTCCATTAGAGCCAGCCATTTGGAGTCAAGCTCCCGGAATATTTTTTCCGATTCTAGTAACTTATTGGTCATAACTCCCCAGTTGACCGATAGTTAAACTTTAATTCTGCACCCCGAATGGTAAAGAATACACTTTTCTACTATTGATGTAAATATCAAATTTAGCATTTGTAGAAAACCGACAACTAGTTTCATTATTAAATTCGTGGATAAAAAAGCGTTCGCTTTTCAGTTTCCAGCTACTGGTTTATAGTTTCTAGTAACTCAGCTAAAATAGATCCATGTTTGATGATGAAGAACGGAGAATCATATCCAAATCCAGATATTTATCGGGGCTTCAGTGTCCGAAACTCATCTGGTATCAATTCAATGCGCCGGATCAGATACCGCCCCCCGATGCCGACAAGCTGGCCATTTTCGAGCAGGGACACAGGGTAGGAGATTTCGCCCAGGAGCTGTTTCCAGGCGGGATATACATCCAGGAGGGGAGCTGGAAAATTGAAAATGTCCTGGCAGATACCCGAAAGATGATCAGGTTGCGCAAACCTCTCTACGAAGCCGGATTCCTTTTTGGTAATTCCTATGCCCGAGTGGATATATTGAACCCGGTAAACGACGACGAATGGGACCTTTATGAAGTCAAGAGCGGAACAAGAGTCAAGGAGGTAAACTTTCCGGATGTGGCCTACCAGAGATATATTCTTGAAGGTACCGGAATGAAAATACGGTCCTGCAACCTGGTTCACATCAACAGGGATTACGTCAGGGGCGGGGATCTGGAAATAAATGAGCTATTCACTGTAGATGACATGACCGAAACCACTGGGCCACTCCTTTCACATATTCCGGTAGACCTCCAATGGATGGCCGAAAAGATCCGTGAAAAGGATATACCGGACATTTATATCGGACGGCAGTGTACGTCTCCCTTTGAGTGCGCAATGATACCCGTTTGCTGGAATTACCTGCCCGAACATAACGTTACAACCCTGTATTCAGACAGGGCCAAGGGGTTTTCTCTCATTGAAAAAGACGTGACAGATATTCTCGATATCCCGCCTGACATGGATCTGACCAACAAGCAGAAAATACAGGTGGATTCAGTTCACACAGGAAAGGTCCATGTGGAGAAGAAAATGGTCGCCGGATTCCTGGATAGGCTGATATATCCCCTCCATTATATTGATTTTGAGACGATCGCTCCCGCTGTGCCGATATTCGATGGTACAAGACCATACCGGGATATTCCGTTCCAGTTTTCCGTACAGGTCCAGACATCAGCCGATTCCGTCCTTGAGGACTTCTCTTTTCTTGCTGAAGGGCCCAAGGATCCGAGAGAGGAGTTCATGTTAAAGCTTCGTGAAGCTGTAGGTAAGGAAGGTTCAGTCATTGTCTACAACGCTTCCTTTGAGAAGGGGATATTAAAAGGACTTTCCGAGACATTCCCCGATCACTCCGATTGGATAGAACCTCTGCTTGACAGGATCGTGGATCTGCTCAAACCCTTCCAGGCTTTTCACATCTACCATCCCGGCCAGCATGGCAGCGCTTCACTGAAAAATGTAACGCCCGCGCTGACTGGAAGCGGTTACGAGGATCTGGAGATATCGGGAGGGATGACGGCAAGGAACGAGTTTTCCAGGGTTACCTATTCGGATGTATCAGAAGAGGAAAGAGCCAGGGTGCGCAGTGAACTGATTGAATATTGCCGGCAGGATACGGTTGGGATGGCCGATATTGTGAGGGTGATGTATGAGTTAGTAATATAGGCAGGAGGCAGAATTTTCGTGAGGCGTGACGAGTGAAAATAGGCTTTGGGCACTGGGCATTGGGCTTTGGGCCAAAAATTAGTGTATATTATCGGGTAAATCAATAGCTGAAGCATACAGCCCATTGCTCATAGCCCACGGCCATCAATCTCCAATTTCCAATCTCTAATTTCGAATCAACCAACAACTATCTATTAACAATCAGTTCATCCAACTCCTTACGTATTTTAGCCCGAGGTGCTTCCTTATCCGGGTATCCCACTGTCATAAGAATTATCGTCTCGTCCCCACGGCTAACATCCAGGATCCGGCCCACCTTCCTCCTGTGGAACCACCCTACCCAGCACGTACCAAGGCCCAGTTCTGTGGCAACCAGGGACAGGTGGTCCATTGCGATAGCGGCGTCCGTCCTGTGATAGTCCTTGTCAATGACCTGAGTGAGCTTGTGCCAGAATAGTTCGGGTCGTCCGACAGCCGCCACTATAAGGGGCGCAGTGGCGATCCATGCGTTTATGGATTCCGGACCCGTAGGAACAGCTTTTGAGATGGCCTCGATAGTGTCTCTGTCGGTAATGAAGAGGAAGTTGTAGGGCTGGCGGTTGCAGGCTGAAGGAGCCCACCTGACAGCCTGAGCCAGGAGGTCCTGATGCTCTTGCGAAACCGGTTCGGGAAGGTACTTCCTGCAGCTGTACCTCTTCTTAATTAACCCAAGGATAATACTTTTTTGGGTGCTGCTAGGATTTGTGGTCATTCTGAGGACTCCTGTATGATGATACTTAATTCGAAAATTTCTATAGTATAATCTTGTATAGTAATACACTGCGGTTTGGTATCAAACATTCAAATTCACGAGGGAGTTATGGATTCAGGTGAAAAGCCTATACCGATGCATATATCAGTACGTGCATTTCCTGCCTTCTGGGTTCAAAAGCCCCTGCCTGATTATGTCTTCAGCCCCGAACAGGCAGAGGAATACGCAAGAGAATTTGCCATCAGGGAGGGCAAGAAAGTGTGTCTCTCGATACCGGGAGAGCAGAATGTGTGGTTCGACGAAGAAGGAAGGGTGACTGTGAGGATAGTGCTTTAGAGCAGGCAGGAGGCAGAAGGCAGGAGGGATTAAGATAGTGCGTAGGGCGAAATTAACACGTAATGGGGTAACGGCGTAACGGGGTATGGGGGTAGAACATTAGAGCATTAGATGTTGGAAAATAGAAATTGGAGATTGGAAATTGGTTCCACTAATCACTAATTACCAATCACTAATCACTCGTTACGCATCACGGTTTTGGATCTTGGACATTGGATCTTGGATCCAGTCGACGTTGAACGCCTGCCACGCCAAAGGCGTGGTTGAACATTCATTACAGGGGAAAAGCATGCCGGGAAAAGTTGTAAAGCAGATCGAGTTCCCAGGTAGTAAGAGGTTCGAGATCGTGATCTACGACCTGCTCTATGAACCGACAGACGCTATTGTGAACGCAGCAAACAGTGGACTCTCACATGGCGGCGGAGTGGCGGCAGTCATTTCAAAGGCCGCCGGGCCCGAGCTGGATGAAGAAGGAGACAGGTTGGTAGCCGAGCATGGTCCAGTTCCCGTGGGCGGGGCAGTTGTGACGACGGCTGGAAATCTGCCCTTCAAGGGAGTGATCCACGTGGTGGGGCCGAGGAAGGGGGACGGAGATGAGGAGGATAAACTTGTTTGTGCCCTCAGGTCAGCGTTCGATCTGGCACACGAAAGGGGCTGGGAATCGGTCTCCTTCCCCGGTGTGAGTTCAGGTATTTTCGCGGTTCCCCATGACATATGCGCAAGGGCCTATATAAGAGCTGTTAATGAGTTCTTCAGTGAGTTACCGGATTCATCGTTATCTCTCATAAGGCTTGTACTTTTCGAAGGACCACTACTTGGGGCGGTAGTGGCGGTTATGGATTGACCTGGTTCCATGTTCCAGGTTCCATGCTTACTAATCCAAGATCCAAAGTCCAAGGTCGTGATGCGTAATGAGTGATTAGTGATTGGTAATTAGTGATTAGTGGAACCAATTTCCAATATCTAATGCTCTAATGTTCAACTCCAATAAACCAATACACATCAACAACCCCCTCTTTCCTTTTTCCTCTTTCCTTCTCCCTGTTTTCAACCAACACTATCAATATTGTCATTATTTTATTGTGTGTATTGGTCTATATTGTTATTATTGGTCATTATAGAGAAGTTTTATACATGTTTTTTGGGGAAATTTGCAGAGGCCGGATTAGTTACTTCAACCGGGACGTGGCCCCGTTCCGCCAGGTAAACTTATGAATCGTCGATTCTATGCCAGATTAATTGCGATTGTCTGGATTATCGTCCTTGCGGTATTCTTTTACATGGAATTCAAGGGTGACTTGAAGCATATGAGACATATGGCCGTAGAACAGGCTACTGAAATCATTTACGAACTTGAAGATATAGCGCAGTGGAATTTGGCATATGAAGCTGTATATGTGGAAATGTCAAAGAATACTCCACCCGACCTCTGGGTAAATCCAGGTACAACTATTACTACTGACGGCCGACGGCTCGCCCAGGTCACCTTTCCAGCTATGATAAGACTGGTCTCCAGTGTCAAGTCCATCGAGCACGATGTTAAAACCCACATTTCCAGTCTTAAGGCTGTAAATCCCATTAATAATCCCGATCCCTGGGAGAGAAAAGCTTTGGAGAATCTGGAGAAGGGCGAGAAATTCCAGATGGCCTTTTTAAAGGATGATAACGGTCGCGATATTCTCAGGTATATGAAACCCGTTTACATCGAAAGAGCCTGCTTGAACTGTCATGAAGTGCAGGGCTACAAGATCGGCGATGTACGGGCAGGATATACGGCAACTATTCCGGTTGGTGGGCTTGTAAGAAATGTAAATAAGCGCCTCTGGAAGCTAGGTGCAATACTGGCAATCCTTGGCGCCATGGGTTTAGGTGTGACGGTTCTTGTAGAGAAGCAATTTCTGCGTGACCAGACTCACATAGAGCAACTCAGTGAGATGTCCATTGCCGATGAGTTGACCGGTCTTAATAACAGGCGAGGATTCCTCACACTGGCTCAGCAGCAGTTAAAGTACGCTGAGCGGCACAAACTTAAAGCGTTACTCATGTTTATCGACCTGAACAAGTTCAAGCAGATAAACGATACATACGGGCACAAGGAGGGGGATGCCGTGCTTATTCGCATGGCAAGGATCCTCCAGAATAGCTACAGGGAATCCGATATCGTGGGCAGGTTCGGTGGAGATGAATTCGTGGTCCTTGCCATGGGTACCTCAGCCGAGCACACCAACCTTATGATCGGACGGCTTCAGGAAAAGGTGGACAGGGACAACGAGAAGCATAATGTACCCTATGAACTCTCCATCAGTATCGGAATAGCGGAATGGGATCCAGAGAATCCCAAGATGCTGGAGCTTATCATTATCGAGGCGGATGAGAAGATGTATGAGTATAGGCGGAACAAAAATGGGGTGTAGGGAGGAGGGAGTTTAATTAGGTCCAACGACCAACGTCCAATGACCAACGTGTACAAATAGTTATTGATTGACGAGGGACCAGGGACTAGGGACCCGGAACGCTGGCCATAGGCCAGCCATTTTAGCTTGACCAATTACTGTTACAGATTAATATAACAAGGTTCGAATCCTAATAAATTGGGTTGTGTTAAATTGGGGAACCAGGGTAATCATAAATAACGCACTTCGCCCTACGCCCTTCGCACTGTTTCATCACCACACAAGGGTACCCGGATGTCCAAAGAGAAACAGATAGCTCTCATAGCCTGCCTCGTATGGACTGTTATTGTTGCAATGCCCGTCGGTCTCGTTAAGAAGAGCGAAAAGGAACATACGAGAGATATCGCCCTCAGCCAGGCAAGGGGATTTTTCCAGCAGGTTGTGGACGCTCGAACCTGGAATGCCAGCCACGGTGGGGTCTATGTAGAGGTCAATGAAGAAACAAAGCCGAATCCATACCTGGATGTACCAGACCGGGACCTGGTGACCACGGACGGCAAGAAGCTGACCCTCATCAATCCAGCCTACATGACAAGACAGATCGCCCAGATAGGCGCGAAGAGAGACCAGATAAGAACTCATATCACCAGCCTCAAGCCATTGAGACCCAAGAATGTGCCTGATCCATGGGAGGAGAAAGCCCTGAAGATATTTGAGAAGGGCCAGAAGGAATACTGGGAATATCTGAGCGATGATAAGGACAGGAATATCTTTCGATACATGTCTGTTCTGATGGTTGAGGAGGAATGTCTGCACTGTCACGCAGAGCAGAAGTACGAGTTAGGAGACATTAGAGGAGGCATAAGCATTTCCTTTCCCGCTGATGACATAATATCCGCCAGTATTTCGGATCTGAGGCTGGTAAAAACCTCTCTTGGCATTACCTGGCTCCTTGGTTTGGGCATCATTGGTATCGCTTTATACGGTTACAGGTTCAAACAGCAGCATGTCCGACAGCTTGAGAGCCTGACTATCGAGGATGCATTTACCGGTCTTTATAATCGTCTTGGTTTTATGACAATGGCCAGACAGCAGATAAAATACGCGGATCGAAATAAGCACAAAGCCATGCTGCTGTTCATAGACATCGACGGTTTCAGACAGTTGGTGGATATTCATGGACAGGAAGCGGGTGACGCGCTCCTGAAGCGGATGGCCGGAATCCTTCGAAGCACATTCAGGGAGTTTGATGTAATAGCAAGGTTGAGAAGAGATCAGTTCGTTGTTCTTGCAATGGACAGTTCCCAGGATGAGCTTAAGGCAATAACTGAACGATTGGAAAAGGTGGTGCGTGAAGATAATGAAGCCGCTGAGGTTTCGTACGAGTTGTCTGTCAGTTTCGGATCCGCGGAGTACGATCCCGAAGATCCCCAGGAGCTGGAACTTCTGGTCCTGGAGGCGGACGAGAAGCTGGATTATGGTCCGGATAGGTGAGAACTGAGTTCCAAGTTCCAGGTTCCAGGTTCCAAGTTTGCTAATTCAATATTCAGGATCGTGATGCGTAACGAGTGATGAGTAGAAACAGGCTATTGGCTGTAGGCTATAGGCTATAGGCTAAAAAAAGTACCACAACCCTGCCCTTTCCACCCCAGCGCCCAGAGCCTAAC
>SDBU01001112.1_pt1 | contig 39385 bp, 33 predicted proteins | sample 2277071 | NCBI WGS metagenome assembly SDBU01 (sample SAMN10397929, study PRJNA504765) | marine sediment metagenome | isolation source: marine sediment core GS08_GC12, 126 cmbsf | place: Arctic Ocean: Gakkel Ridge, Loki's castle | collected 2008 | reverse complement strand
GTGAATGGGTTGCGGCCGGTGAGAAGCACGTAGAACGTCACGCCGAGGGAATAGATGTCGCTACGAGCGTCCAAATCGTCGAGCCCCTTTATCTGCTCCGGGGACATGTAGGGCGGCGTGCCGAAGACCATGCGCTTCTCGGCGTACAGCGTGTCCTCGTCCTCAACGTGCCGGGCCAGGCCGAAGTCGGCCAGCTTGGCCAGGCCGGTGGGTGTCAGCATGATGTTGCTGGGCTTGATGTCCAGGTGCAGCATGCCGTGGCGGGAGGCATGCTCCAGTGCGCGGGCCACCTGAATGACGATGGCGCACGCCTCGACGGAAGGTATTCTGCCCCGCTCTCGGAGGAGGGCACGGAGCGTCGGTCCCTCCACGAATTCCATGGCGAAGTAGTAGGTGCCCTGGAACTCGCCGGCGTCAATGGCCCGCACGATATTGGGATGGCTGAGCTTGGCGGCGGCGCGGGCCTCTGTGAGAAAGCGCTCGACGAACAGTCTGTCTTCGGTAAGGCGGTGAGCCAGGAGCTTCAAGGCCACGGTCCTGTCCATGCTTACTTGGTGGGCACGATAGACCAGGCCCATCCCGCCGCGGGCGATTTGCTCCAGAAGGCGGAATCCGGCAACTTGGGTCGGCCGATCGGAAACGTCCTTGTCCAAAATACGCTTCCTGCGGTTTCTTCGATGGGTGGGAAACTACGTGCGCGGCCAGGCCTCGCCTCGAAGCGCCCATCGCAGGTCGTGAAGGAGTTCCCCGTAGGTCCGGTATCGCCCCTCCGGGGCCGGGTTGACCATCCTTTCGATGATGCGACAGATGGAATCCGGGACCATGCGATTCACGTCTTTGGGAGAAGGGATCCTGTGGCGATGGTCTCGGGGCGGCTTTCGGTTGGTGAGCATGTAGTAGAGACAGGCGCCCAGGGAGAAGATGTCGCTGGCGGCGGTGGTCCCGGCAGACCCAGTGAGCTGCTCCGGCGCCAGGTAGGCGGCCACGTCGGGCGGAGTCCTGGCGCCCGGGGCGCCGGGGCCGTTGTCGAACCCGAGACCGTTGAGCTTTGGACGCCTGCTTTCATTGTACAGGATTTTGGTAGGCCTGACCCCGAGGTGCAATATCCCTCTGTTCTGGCCGAACTCCAGTGCGCGAGCAACGTGGATAAGGACCTCAAGGGCATGTTTGATCGCAGGGAGCCCCTCGTCGGCGGCCTTGGCAAAGCGCCCCAAGACGCTCCCGTTCTCCATAAAGGGACTGCACACGTAGACGAAAGAGCCTTCGCGGCCTCCGCCGAGCGGCGCAACGGAGTCCTCGTGCCTGAGCTGGCCGGCCTGCTGAGCGCCAATGGTGAACCATCGAACGATGGCCGGGTCCCTCGTCGCCTCCGTATTCAGGAGCTTGAAGGCCACCACACGATTTCGGGACGACTGGATCCCCTTGTAGATCAGCGTGCGTCTGCCCTCCGCCAGCGCGGCAATCAGTTTTACGCCCCCGACGGTGTTGCCCACCAGTTCAAGCTCTTCGGCCGAAAAGGCGGGGACCTCTATCTCCACGGAAAGGGCCTTCTCCTCAGCGGGCTCGGGCGGAGGAGCCGGCCTCGGCGTTATGACAACGGGCCTGCTGACCGGCGGCGCGGCCCGCTTCGAAGCTTCGCTCGTGACAAAACGCATCTTCACGTTGGCGATCTGGATCACGTCGCCATCTCGCAGCACGGTGGTGCTTACCTTTCGATCGTTGACGAGGGTTCCGCCCTTGCTGCTGAGGTCGGCGAGGGAATATACGCCGTTGCTGAAAGTTATCTTGGCGTGGTCGCGAGACACCTTCCGTGACATGATGGGAAGACTGGACCGGCGATCCCTGCCTATGCGGAATGTGCCGTCCTTCGGGATATGGTAGTTCTTCTCCTGCAGGAATCCCGCAAGAATCCTTAACTCGCTTTCGGAAGCCATATCAGTTCCTGACGTCCTTTCAAAAAGGCTACAGATGGGCCTCGTAGCCGCGCTCTCTCAATCGCTCCACAAGGGCCTTCACGTCGGCCGCGCGACTGCGGTGGCATACCAGCGTGGCGTCAGCCGTCTGCACCACGATGAGATCCCTGACCCCCACGGTACCCAGAAGATGGCCTTCTTCAGCCACAAGGATACAGCCTTCGGTGTCAATGCCGGCGTGCTTGGCCAGGACGACGTTGTCCTCTTCGTCGTGGACGTGATGCCTGGCGACGGACTCCCACGACCCCATGTCGTCCCAGTCAAACGTCGCCTCCACGACAACGGCGTTCGACGCTTTTTCCATGACGCCGAAGTCAATGGATATCTTGGGAAGCCCGGGGTACTCTTGGGCCAGGACGGCCTCCTGCGACGGAGTCGCCAGTGCCGGCGCCAGCCTTTCTAGGCCGGCGTAGAGCTCCGGCAGATGGGCGCGTATGGCGTCCAGTATGTCTGCCGCCCTCCACACGAAGTTGCCGCTGTTCCAGTAATACTCCCCGGTGCGGAGGTACTCCTCGGCGGTGGCGCGGTTTGGTTTTTCCTTGTACTCGGCGATCTCGAACACCCTGAGCGCCGTCGAATCGTTCAGGGCGTCTCCGCGGCGGATGTAGCCGTACATTTCGCTGGGTGATGCAGGCCTGATGCCGAAGGCCACCAGGGCCCGCCGCTCGCAGGCGATGCGTGCGCCTTCCCGTATGCAGCGGAGCAGCTCATCGGCAGGGGATATGATGTGGTCGGCTGACAACACGGCCATCACCGCGTCCGGGTCGGATTTCATGAGAAGGAATGCCGCCAGGCCAATACAAGCGGAGGTGTCGCGCCCACAGGGCTCCGGGATGATCTGCGACGGCGCGAGCTCCGGCAGCTGACTGCGCATCTCATGGGCCTGGGCTGCGTTGGTGATGATGAGGAACGACTCGAGGGGTATCTCTGGCCGCAGACGCGCGACGGTTTGCTGGATCATAGTGTCCTGGCCGACGATGCGAATGAGCTGCTTCGGGCGATGGTGGCGACTGCCCGGCCAGAAACGCCTGCCGGAACCGCCGGCCATTATGACAGGGCGCAACATTCGCGTCATTTTCCTGCAATTACAAACGACAAATCCTGATGTTATTCTCCAGCGGACGGATTGTCAACCCCGGCTTCCACCGGGCCGCGCCATCCGTATCAAGTTGCGCGTTCAATCACCGCCTGAGCCGTAGCCAATTGCTCGGTATGAGAGAGAGAGAGATGGATGCGCTCGACGCGGCGGCGGCGAGCCAGTACCCTTGCGCGGCCATGGAGAGTCACCGTCGGACGGCCTTCCTCAGCGTGCACCACCTCCACGTCCAGCAGCGATGTGCCGCCCGAGACCCCCGTGCCGAATGCCTTGAGCACGGCCTCCTTGGCCGCGAAACGTGCGGCCAAATGCTCATATCTGCGCGGCCTGCGCATGCAGAATTCGATCTCGCCGGGAGTGAAAATCTTCTTCAAAAAGCGTTCGCCGTGGCGCTCCACTGATGACCGCATGCGGTCCACGTCCACAATGTCAACGCCTATTCCCTCTATCATCAGCGAGACCCAGGGACAATTTGACGCTCTCGGCGAGCAGGGGTAGAATTCTCGACGGAAGCTGCGTAACTAGATTCTAGCACATTCTTCGGAGATTGCGACCATGGCCGACGACCTGAAGGCCGCCTATCGGACCGTCCTCGCTGACCATTTCCCGCCGGAGATGCGCATTTCGTTCGGAGACCGGACGCTCGTTTACAGAAAACGGACCTGGCAGATACGCGATGAGCAGTCCGGCGAGGCCGTCGAAAAGGGCCTTCGTTACGGCGAAAACCCCGACCAGGAGGCCGCGCTCTACGAACTGGTCAACGGAAACCTCGTCCTGGGCGAGTGCGTGTTCATCGAGCCGAACCGTGGCCTGGTATCCGCTCTGTCCGAGGAGAACCTCCTTCAGTTCGGAAAGCATCCGGGAAAGATAAACCTCACCGATGTGGACAACGCGCTTAACATGCTCAAGCACCTGACCGAGCGGCCCTGCGTGGCCATCATGAAACACAACAACCCTTGCGGGGTCGCCCGGTCCGAGACCCTCGCCGGCGCTTACGAGAGGGCCTATTGGGCCGACCAGCTGGCAGCCATGGGTGGAGCGGTGGTCTGCAACCGACCCATGGACAGGCCCACCGCCGAGGCCATAAGCGAGAGCTACGTGGAGGTAGTGGCCGCGCCGCAATACGAGCCGGGAACCGTGGAGCTGCTGTCCAGGCGCAAGAACCTGCGCATTATCCAGGTGCCGCGCATGGACAGGCTCGCGGAATACGCGGACATGCGGTTTCTGGATTTCAAATCGCTCATGGACGGCGGCCTGATAGTCCAGACGTCGCCACTGAATCGCATTTGCAGGACGACGGACTTCCTTCCCGCGGTGGCGACGTCGGAGGGGAAGGAATATCGTTGCGAGCGGCAGCCGACCGAGGACGAACTGGAGGACTTGCTGTTCGGCTGGCAGGTGGAGCAGGGGGTGACGAGCAACTCGGTGCTGTTCGTGAAGCAGGGCGTCACCGTGGCCATCGGCACCGGCGAGCAGGACCGCGTGGGCGTGACGAAGATCGCCGTGGGCAAGGCGTACACCAAATATGCCGACGCGCTGTGCTACAAACGTCACGGCATCCCTCACTACCAACTTGTGCTGGATGTCGAGCACCGCAAGCGTCCGGCGCACGTTCTGGAAGAAATAGACGAGGAAGCCGAGGCGGAGCGCGGCGGCCTCAGGGGCAGCGTCGCGATCTCCGACGGGTTCTTTCCCTTCCGGGACGCCGTGGACGTCGCCATCGAGGAAGGCATCAGAGCCGTCGCCCAGCCCGGCGGCTCTCTGCGTGATTTTGAAACCATTCAGGCGTGCAACGAGGCCGAGCCCAAAGTGGCCATGGTCTTCACGGGCCAACGCGCCTTTAAACATTAGAAAGTACACTCACCGCAAAGGCGCAAAGGAAATTTCAAATTTGAAATTTTCAATTGTCAATTTGCACTAACCGATTTGGGCCTTTGCGGTGAGACTAACTGCCCCTTTTCAAGGCGCGGTGGGCGATATCGCGACGGTATTTGACCCCCTCGAAGCGGATCAGCTCCGCTGCCGCATAGGCGCGGTTCCGCGCCTCGGCGATGCCGTCTCCCAGCGCTGTCACGCCGAGCACGCGGCCGCCGTTTGTCACGATCCGGCCCGCACTCCGGGCCGTGCCGGCGTGGAAGACCATCACGTCCTCGAGCTGGGCGGCCTTGTCGAGCCCCTCGATCGGCTTGCCCTTTTCATAAGACCCCGGATATCCGCCCGAGGCCATCACCACGCAGACCGCGGCGCGCTCATCCCACTCCACGCGTTCTTCTTTAAGCTTGCCTTCCGCCGCGGCAAGCATCATTTTCAGCACGTCGCTCTTCATCCGCATGAGAATCGGCTGGGCCTCCGGATCGCCCCATCTCACGTTGAATTCCAGCACCTGCGGGCCGGACGGGGTTATCATCAGGCCGGCGTATAAGATCCCTTGGTACCTTCGCCCTTCTCGGCGCATGGCGTGTACGGCCGGGACGAATATCTTTCTCTCCACCTCCTCGCAAAGGCCCGAGGTAATGCTGGGGACCGGCGAATACGCACCCATGCCGCCGGTGTTCGGGCCGCGGTCGCCATCGTAGATCGGCTTATGATCCTGCGCCGGCTCGAGCGGAACGATGGTCCGGCCGTCGGTCACCGCGAGGACTGACGCCTCCTCACCGGTGAGACATTCCTCTATCAGCACCCGATCCCCGGCCCGGCCAAAAACCTTCTCCTCCATGATTCTGCGCACAGCATCGTGGGCTTCCTCAACTGAGCGGCACACGATGACTCCCTTGCCCTTAGCGAGACCGTCCCCCTTCACCACGATGGGTGCGCCGGCGTCGTCCAGGTAGGCATGGGCGTCGTGGGCGTCCTCGAACACGCGGAAGGTGCCGGTGGGGATGGCGTGCTTGTACATGAGGCGCTTGGCGAAGACCTTGCTGCTCTCCAGTTCGGCCGCTGCCTGGCACGGGCCGAACACCCTGCGGCCTTTCTTGGCCAGCTCGTCGGCAAGGCCCAGAGCCAAGGCCCCCTCCGGTCCCACCACGGTCAGGTCTATGGATTTGTCCCGCACGAATTGGCTGAGGCCGAAGACGTCCTCCGCATCGAGCGGCACGCACTCGGCCTGCTCGGCAATGCCGGCGTTCCCCGGCGCACAGTAGATCTTCTTCACCAGAGGTGATTGCGCAATCTTCCAAACCAGCGCGTGCTCGCGACCGCCTCCGCCGACGACGAGAACGTTCATTAGGCCTGTCCCTTGATGGATTGCCCAAGTGGAATAGAGCGAGGCGGTATTCTATCGCCGGTCGCGCCGTGACGCAACAACCCTGTGGGGGCCAGAATGAGCCAGGGGCTTGTGACAGGCGGAAGCAGTCAGGCAGAGCAACCGTTAGCCCCAATCGGGGCTCGGCTTCGCACTGCGAGGGCTGTCGCTCAACGATAAGATAGAAGTTCTTGGGTGAGACCGCTGCGTCTAGTCTCCAGTTTTCAGCTCCTGGGAAAGCCGGTCGTAAGCCGAGTTCTGTCTCCCCCCTCGACAAGCTCGGGAGGCGGCGACCATTTCTCTGGGATCCGCCTTGCGACGGACCTCAAACGACCCACCCGGGAGTCATAGCGAGGCGGGCCACCTCATCCTCCCCTATTTGGTCTTTCTTCGAGCGGGGTTTACCGTGCCGCCCCTGTCACCAGGAACGCGGTGAGCTCTTACCTCACCTTTTCACCCTTACCCACCTTCGCCTCGGGCTCAGCGGGCTAACCCGCCGAAGCCCGCCAGGGCGAAGACGGGCGGTGTGTTTTCTGTGGCACTTTCCCTGGGATCGCTCCCGGTCCCCGTTAGGGACCGCCCTGCCCTGCGAAGCTCGGACTTTCCTCCACCCGGCCTGGCGAGGCCAGTCATCCGGGCAGCGGCCGCCTGGCCGACTTTTCCAGAAGCCATAAACTGGACACAATGACGCAACAAGGATACACAAGGATTGTACCACGTGCGGAAAGGTGCTGCCAGGACCGGCTTGATTCGGCTCTGTCAAGTACTCCTGTTGATGAATGATTCGTATGGTGGCCGCGGTCCTTAGGCGGTTTATCTCTTCCCTCTGACTCAGGCTCTGGAGCTGCGGGCCCAAGCCACCCGCCTTATCCTCCTCTCCCACCGACTCTCCGGCTTCGCGCCCAGAAGGTAGAGTCCCAGCACTCTCGACAGGTGACGTCCGTCTTGAAACCCTGGAAACCGATTGAAGAATCGCCGGAAGTTCCGGAAAAACCCTTCGGCCAAGTTCACCGTCCGCACCCGGTGGCGCCGGCGCTCTGGGAATTGCAGATACCCCAGCGTCCGTGGAAACTGTTCTCGAAAGGCCCTCACCATCATCGGATCGATCCGATCCCACCGCCGCTTGAATCGCCTCGCTCGCCCTGCGATACCGTCCGTCGGCCCCCTCCCGCTGTCCACGCACCAACTGCGCCCTGGCTCCCCTGAGCCGCTTCTCCACCTCCAATCACGTCGCCCGAAGACCCTCCGATTCCCACGCTTGCATCACCACCCGGTCCAGGTCTACAATCTCTTCTGTCGTATCCACGGTGGCCTCCTTCCTAATCTAATTTAACTTCGGAGGCCACCGTATTTCTCTGCCCATCCAACAGGAAATGTTGCAGCCCGTCTCCGGCTTGGTGCTTGACTCCCGGACAGGGGCGGCCTATAATCTGCTTTCTACGAAGGGGTTGGATAGACTGCCACCCGCCATTCATTTCAGTTGCAGTGTCGCGCATAACTCGTCGTTTTTCGGCGTCGCGGGGGCAGAAAGGTTTGCGCTTTCCTCAGGAGCCTCTTGCGGAAAACAGCATGAAGAGAGCAAACGCGCTGGTTGGACTCGACATAGGCGGGATCTTCGTTAAGATCATCGTAATGGATGCGCAGGGCCGAGTCCTGCATCGCGCGGCCAGAAGACACCACGGCAATCCAGTGGACGTAGTCCGGCAGGAGCTTTCCGGGTTGGACCTGGACGGCCCGGTTGCGGCTGGAATAACCGGCGCCTATGCCTCGCAGGTCGCCGGCGGACTGAATCTCGTGCCAGTGGACTTCGTGAACGCGGAGATGAAGTCCGTACGCCGCGTCTTTCCCCGCGCCAAGAACATCATCAACGTCGGCGGCAGCTCGGTTACGTTGATCCAGCTCGACTCGGAGGGCAATTTCCTCGATTTCAGCACGAATTCGCTCTGCGCCGCGGGCACTGGCTCCTTCCTCGACAAGCAGGCCGACCGCTTGGGTATCAACTACGACGAGATAAAGGACCTGCCCCATGAAGACTCCCCTCCGCCCATCGCCACGCGATGTTCGGTCTTCGCCAAGACCGACCTTATTCATCGCCAGCAGGAAGGTTATGGAAAGGCGGCGCTCTGGTGCGGACTGTGCAAGAGCATGTGCGGAACCTTCCTGAACACGCTGCTGCGCGGAAGGCCGTTGGACGGGCTGACCGTGCTGACCGGGGGCGTCTCCCAGAACCAGGAAGTGCTGAGGTGGCTCAAGGCGCGTTACGGCGACCAGGTGCAAACGTACGAGGACGCGACGTTCTCAGGGGCCATCGGCGCTGCGTGCATGACCAACGGTCACATGGACGACCTGCCGGCGACGGTCCGCTCCTTGCGCGACCGGGGCGAGCGTGCACAAGGGGCTCCCCGTCGGTCCAAGCTGCAGTTTCGCAAATCGCGCTATCCATCCTTTGAGGTGGCCGAGGCGTACGTGGACGAGCTCGACAACGAAGTCCGCATCACGCACTGGCCCGAAGGCCGAACGCAGGCGGTTTACCTCGGCATCGATGTCGGGTCCACGAGCACCAAGGTCCTGCTTATGGACGATGAGGAAAAGGTCGTGGCCGACATCTATCGTCGTACGGCCGGGGACCCCCTGCAGGCGACCAAGAACTTGTTCGTCGCCATACAGGACCTGGCGCGTCGCAGGCGGTCGGGCGTGAAGGTGCTCGGCGTGGCCACCACGGGATCCGGCCGAAAGCTCGTGGGACGTGTGGTGGGCGCGGACCTGATCGTTAACGAGATCACCGCCCATCTGGCGGGCGCCATGCACGTTGATCCTCACGTGGACACCGTGTTCGAGGTCGGCGGCCAGGACGCCAAGTACATCCACGCGAGGAACGGCAGGATATACGACAGCAACATGAACTACGTCTGCGCCGCAGGCACGGGCTCCTTCGTGGAGGAGCAGGCCAAGAAGCTGAACATCGCCTTGGAGGAGATCGGGGACATAGTCATGGGCATCGCCCCACCCGTCACCTCCGACCGGTGCACCGTGTTCATGGAACAGGATGTGGACCGCCTGCTCCGCCAGGGGTACACTCGGCAGGAATGCATGGCGGCCGTGCTTTGCAGCGTGGTCAACAACTACTTGAACAAGGTCGTCGGCCGCCGCCACGTCAGCAGAGAGAAGATCTTCTTCCAGGGCGCCACGGCGCGCAATAAGGGTTTGGTCGCCGCCTTCGAAAACCTTCTCGACGTAGAGATGGTCGTCTCCCCGTACTGCCACGTTATGGGGTCCTACGGCGCGGCCTTGCTCGCAAAGAAACAACCGGAGGAGTGCGAGACTACCCGATTCAAAGGGCTCGACCTCTCGAAGCGCCGCATTCGCCTTCGGACCGAGCAGTGCGCCTTGTGCCAGAACCACTGCAAGATAACCTTTGCCGACATCGAGGGCGAGACCGCGCAGCCCAGTTGGGGCTACATGTGCGGCCGCGATCCGGATTCCGGAACGGTCCGCGTCAGGCGGGAGTTCGAGCCGTTCCGGAAGAGGCTGAACATGCTTCTCCGCGAACCCGATGCGAAGACGCAGCGCAAATCCTCGAAAAGCGCGACGAGACCCTTGCTCGGCCGCGGAAAACGCCGGCGGACCTCGAATGTGACCATCGGCATTCCACGCGCGCTCACAACGTACAGCCTGTATCCGCTCTGGCGCAGGTTCTTCAAGGAGCTCGGCTTCAAGGTCGTGCTCTCCGGCCGTACGGACGACGACGTGGTTCAGCGCGGCAACGAGCTGACCGCCGCTGAGTTCTGCTTCCCCATCAAGCTGGCCCACGGACACGCGGCCAAACTGGCGGAAGCGGACGGTGTGGACTTTCTATTCCTGCCGCATATGATCTGCACGGAGCGCAACCCGAAGACCTCCAACAGCTACTACTTTCCATTCGTCTAGTCGTTTCCGAGCGTGATTCGTTCGGCATTGACGGTTCACGGCGTGGACGCCTCGCGACTGCTCACGCCGGTCGTGGATTTCTCGCACTCGACGGCCGTGGGGCTTCGACAACTGGCCGATGAGCTGGCTCGACCTCTGGGCGTGACCCGGTCAGAGGTGCGTCGGGCCTGGCGGGCGGCTCAGGCCGAGCAGCAGGCGTTCGAACGGCGCAGGCGGGAAGAGGGGCAGAGGATCCTCAAAGACATCGAGGACAGCGGCAAGCCGGCTCTGGTGATCATGGGCAGGCCTTACAACACGCTCGACCTCGGGGCAAACCTCGCCCTGCCGCAGAAGATCGCCGACCTGGGGCTCACCGTCATCCCCATGGACATGCTTCCGTATGATGTGCAGAACTTGAATCCAGCTTTTTGGAACATGTACTGGCGGTACGGACAGCACATCCTGGCTGCGGCCGAGTTCGTGCGGGACCACCCCAACCTCTTCGCACTGTGCTTCTCCAATTTCTCCTGTGGCCCGGACAGCTTCCTTCTGTCGTTCGTCGAGGAAGTCATGGGCGAGAAGCCGTCCCTGATTCTGGAGATGGACGAGCACGGAGGAGATGCCGGATACCTCACACGGATCGAGGCGTTTCTCGACGTCGTAAGAGTCTGGCCGAGACGCGAGCAGGCGCCGTTTACAGTTCCGCAACCCGAGCCGTCGCTCAAGCAACTCAAGGAGCGGACGCTCTGGGTCCCGAATATGCATCCGGTTGGTGCGCCGCTGTACGCGGCGGCCATGCGGGCCGACGGCTTTCGGGCTGAGTCGCTTCCGCAGGAGACCCACGAGAGTTTCGAGATCGGCCGTTCGCTCACTCGAGGTTCGGAGTGTCTGCCGACCGCGTGCACTACCGGCTCGTTTGTGCATGTCCTCCAGTCGCGCAACCTGAATCCGAATAAACAGGCTCTGTTCATGCCCGGCTCGGACGGGCCCTGCCGGTTTGGTCAGTACGGTCTGCTCCAGCGGCTGGTCCTGAACCGACTGGGCAAGGGCGACGTGGCCTTGCTGACCCCATCGTGCAGGAACGCATATCAGGGGTTGAGTCAGAAGCTGAGACGCCGAATGTGGCACGCCATCCTGAGCGCCGACATGCTCCTCAAGGCGGCGTGCAAGACGCGCCCGTACGAAATCGAAAAGGGGGCGACGGACGCGCTTGTGGATGAGCAGGTGCGGCGAATCGCGGCCCTCCTGGAGCAAGGGCGGGATATTCGCCAGGCCTTTGGCGAGGCCATCAAGCGAATCGCTGACGTGCCCACCAGGAATCGGGGCAGCCGACCCCTCGTCGGCGTCGTGGGAGAGATATACGTTCGCTGCAACCTCTTCTGCAACGACGATCTCCTTCGTTCCATCGAGACGTTCGGAGGCGAGGGATGGCTCGCGCCGATCAGCGAGTGGATACTGTATACTGCCGAGTGCCAGCGCTGGGGAGCCCGAAGGCGCCCGTTCGCTGTGGCCGAGATCCTCGACGCGTACCTGAAGAACAAGTTCCTCACTGGCCTGGAGCACGAGTACCACGATCTGGCCTCTCCTTTCCTGGACGATCGCCGCGAGCCGCCCATGCAGGAGGTGATCGCCGAAGGGGCCCGCTTCCTTCCGGAGAACTTCTCCGGCGAGGCCATCATCACGCTCGGGCGCGCCGTCTTCTTCGCCAGGCAGAACGCCACGCTGGTTGTGAACGTCGCGCCGTTCGCTTGCATGCCTGGAACGATCACCTCCGCCCTCTGTCGTGAGATTCAGGCGGAAACCAGCGTCCCCATGGTAAGTCTGTTCTACGATGGCGAACCGGGCATGAACCTCCGGCTCGGGGTGTTCCTGGCCGGGCTCGCCGCGCGTCGTCCCTCCATAACGGTCCCCCGGCATGGCGTCCCACAGCCGACTCTACACACTTGAGGAAACTGCCGAACACCTGACGCAACGCTTCGGCCCTCATATCGCCTCGCTCATGGCGTACGGCTCCCGCGTGTGCGGACGGCCCCGCGCCGGCAGTGCGTATGACTTCTGGCTGATCGTTCAGGATCCCGAGAGGTTCCACCATGCGAACGCGGACTTCTATCTAACACGTCTCAATGTCCCCAGCAGCCCTGAAAAACAGATCGCCCTGAACCGGGAGGGGCCGCTGTTTTACTCCATGAACGAGGAAGGGATCGAGCTGAAGCTCGCCGTGATGGGGGAGGAGGATTTCGTCCGCGTGTGCGGCAGCGACTGGTGGACTGTGAAAGGACGGATGCAGAAGCCGCTCCGGTTCTTCTGCTCGAGTCCGGCAGTGGAGGCCGCGGTAACGGCCGCTCGGCGCGAAGGTCTCCAGTGCGGCCTCAACCTGGTCCCACGTCATTTTGGACTGGAAGACTTGCTCCGCGAGATTGTCGGCCTGAGTTATCGCGCGGAGATCAGGCCGGAACGGAAGGGCGCCAAGGTCCTTTCCATCCTGGACTCGGGAAGGACAGAGCTCGAGAAGATATATAGACCTCTTCTCGAGGAGGTTCCCTTTGTGGAAGGCAAAGACGACGCGTATGCGGACCTTCGCGACGAAGACCAGCGCCGTTCAGCGCGCGCGGCCACGCTCCACGCTCTCAAGCGGTCCAAATGGTGCCGTCAGAGCCTTCGGTTCGTCTGGCGCAACTATTGCTCCCACAGAAGGCCGATCAGGTACCTTCTTCTCAAGGTCGCGGGAGAAATAGAAAAGGTCGTTCGCAGGCCGGCCTCTCGTTGACCGCACCTACGCACGCTGATAGCATTCATGCGAGTGGAGGTTGGGATGCTGGGAGATTATGCGCTTACGGCCAAATGACCGACAACATGTTTGTGTAATGCGGCATCTATCGCCAATGACGAATGACCAAGCCCGAATGCCCAATGAATGACAAATGCCCAAGGCCCAATAGGCGACCTATTCCGCCCATGATTGGTCATTTCAGATTTCGATATTCTTCCGGTCATTTGAGCTTGGGCATTAGTCATTCGATGCACGGCTTCTCCAGCCTTTGCTCGCGCGCTGAGAGAGCGATCTTCCAGTCTCCCCGTATCCCGGTATCCAAGGAAGGGGTTTGTTCTTGTCCGGCGAAGAGGCCGTTGCAGTAAAACGTCCGCACATCGTGCGGCGGCTGTACAACTGGGTGCTGCACTGGGCCGAGACCCCGTACGGCGCATGGGCCCTGTTCTTGCTCGCCTTCGCGGAGAGCAGCTTCTTTCCTATCCCGCCGGATGTGCTCCTGATCGCCCTGGCGCTGTCCATTCCAACGCGATCGTTCCGCTACGCCGCCATCTGTACGGGCGGTTCGGTTGTGGGAGGGTTGACGGGCTACGCGATCGGAGCGGGTCTGTGGGCACTGGTGCAGGGCATGTTTATCCCTTATCTGTTCAGTCAGGAGACGTTCAATCACGCCGTGTCCCTCTACGAGCAATACGATTTCTGGGTGGTGTTCATTGCGGCCTTTACGCCTATCCCGTACAAGGTCATTACGATCAGCGCGGGCGTGTGTCGTATCAATCTACCGATGTTCATCCTGGCTTCCTCCGTGGGCCGAGCGGCCAGGTTCTTTCTGGTGGCCGGGGTGATCCGCATCTTCGGCCGGCCCATTCGGAACTTCGTAGAGAAGTACTTCGACCTGGCGACCATCGCTTTCACGGTATTGCTCATTGCCGGGTTCGTGGGGATAAGATACTGGGAAGCCATCACGGCGTTTTTCCGCTCTCTTTTGTGAGATGATACGAATGATGCGCAGACACATACTGCTGCCGGCGGCTGTTCTGGTCTTCGCCATCGCCGCGAGCTGCTCCGCGGAGAAGCGTCAGAATCCGGAGGGGATCAGGCGCGTCCGGCCCGCGGCGTTCGCCGGTTCCTGGTATCCAGGAAGCAAGAGCCAACTGGAGCGCACGGTCGATGGGTTCATCGCCTCGACGAAGCGGGCCGAAATCGAGGGACGGCTGTACGGCCTCATCGCGCCACATGCCGGCTATAGATTCTCAGGACGTGTGGCCGGGTGGGCATACAGGCAGGTGAAGCAAGACAAGTACAACCGGGTGTTGCTCCTGTCGCCGAGCCATGGCGGCGGGTTCCGGGGCTTTTCCATCATGTCCGTTGACGCGTATTCAACGCCGCTGGGCGAGATCCCACTGGGCCGGGAGATATGCGACAAGCTGAGTTCGCACAAGCTTCACGTGAAGGAGGACCGGTTGCACGCGGAGGAGCACGCCATCGAGGTCCACTTACCGTTTCTTCAGCGAAGGCTGGGACATTTCAAGCTTGTGCCGGTCCTGGTGGGCTCCCTCCAGTCGGGCGATGCAGCCGAGATCGGCGCGGCTCTCAAGGAGCTTGTCTCGCCCAGTACCCTCGTGCTGGTGAGCAGCGACTTCACCCACTATGGAGGCAAGTACCGTTATCTGCCGTTCATGGAGGACTTGGAGGAGAACATCAAGAAGCTCGATCACGGCGCGATCGATCTCATCCTGAGCGGGGATTTCGACGGCTACATGGCCTACCTGAAGAAGACCGGCGCCACCATCTGCGGGCGGAACGCCATTGCCGTCTTTCTGAAGATGCTGCCGGCGGATGCGAAGGGCCGCCTTTTGAAGTATGACACGTCAGGCCGTATCACCCGCGGTTTCCGGAACTCCGTGAGCTACGCGAGCATCGGCTTCTGGTTGCCGGACGAAGGGACCGCTCAGATCGAATCGGTGAAGCTCACTCTGCCGGAGAAGAAGACCCTCCTCCAACTGGCCCGAAAAACGATCGATACGTACGTGCGCACTCGGAGCCTTCCTGACAAGGCCGCGTTCGAGGACCAGATCACCCCTCGGCTCGAACGCAGAGGCGGCGCCTTCGTCACGCTCAAGAAACACGGCCGGCTTCGCGGCTGCATTGGCCGAATCCCGCGCCCGGAGACCCTGAGCAGCCTGCCTCCGCTCTACGCCACTGTGACCCTAATGGCCGTCCAATCCAGCACGCAGGACCGACGGTTCAAGCCGGTCTCGGCGGACGAGCTGAAGGACATAGAGATAGAGATCTCGGTCCTGTCCACGCCAAAGGATATAGATGGTCCGGATGGGTTTGAGGTGGGGAGCCACGGGATCATCGTGCGGAAGGGCTCCAACAGCGCGGTATTCCTCCCGCAGATCGCTCCGGAACAGGGCTGGACGCGGGACCAGACCTTGAGCCGCCTGTGCATGAAGGCCGGTCTGCCGCCCGACGAATGGACCAAGCCGGGCATGGATTTCTGCGTGTTCACCGCGGACGTGTTTGACGAGTCACTCCTGGGCACGGAAGAAGCAGCGGCACACGCGACGATAGGGAGCCCTGAGGAATGAGCGATCAGGAGAAGTACGTTGACACGCTGCTGACCAAGGCGCGTCAGGCCGCGGGCCAACTCGCCGTGGCATCCACGGCTGAGAAGGACGCCGTGCTGCTCAAGGCGGCCGACGCATTCCTGGCCGGCACGGACGAGCTCAAGGCGGCCAACGAGGAGGACGTCAAGGCCGCCGAATCAGCCGGACTGTCCAAGGCCATGGTGGACCGCCTGCGCCTGACCGATGAGCGCATCAACGACATGTCCGACGGCCTGCGCACAGTGGCGCAGCTCCGCGACCCAGTGGGTGAAATCATCAGCGGCTGGGTCCGGCCGAACGGCCTGCGCATCGAGAAAGTGCGCGTGCCCCTGGGCGTGATTCTGATGATCTACGAGGCCCGACCCAACGTCACCGCCGACGCCGCCGCGCTCTGCCTGAAGAGCGGAAACGCCGTCATCCTGCGGGGCGGAAAGGAGGCGCTGCGCAGCAATCTGGCCATCCATTCGGTCATCGCCGACGCGCTGGCCGAGGCGGGGCTGGATCGTGCGTCCGTGCAGATGGTGGGGACGCCGGACCGGGCTGTGGTGGACATCCTGCTCAAGGCCGAGGGCCGGATCGATCTCGCAATTCCGCGTGGTGGCCATAGTCTGATCCGCGCCGTGGCCGAGAAGGCGCGCGTGCCGGTCATCAAGCACTACAAGGGCGTGTGCCATACGTACGTGGATCAGTCGGCCGATCTGGACATGGCCGAGAAGGTCTGCATGAACGCCAAGGTGCAGCGGCCGGCCGTGTGCAACGCCATGGAGACGCTGCTGGTTCATACGGCCGTCGCGGACGCGTTTCTCCCGCTAATTGCAGCGAAGCTCAAGGAAGCCGGCTGCGAGCTCCGCGGCTGCGAGAAGAGCCGGCGGATCGTCTCGGACATGAACCCGGCCGCTGAGGAGGACTGGCACGAGGAGTACAACGACCTCATCCTCGCCGTGCGGGTGGTGGATTCACTCGATGAGGCGGTCGCGCATATCGCGAAGTACGGCTCGCAGCACTCCGACGCCATCATCACGCGCGACCTGGAGAGCGCCCGGGACTTCGTCGCGCGCGTGGATTCGTCGGCCGTGTTCATCAACACGAGCACCCGCTTCAACGACGGGGCTCAGTTCGGCATGGGCGCAGAGATCGGCATCAGCACTGACAAGCTTCACGCCCGCGGTCCCATGGCCCTGCCTGAACTCACCAGCTATAAGTACGTCGTGACCGGCGAGGGGCAACTGCGGCAGTAGCGAAAGGGGAAGGCAGAAATGAAAGAAATCCACGTGGAAGTGAAGGCCGACCACCTGCGAAAGTTGGCGATGGTCCGAAAATCAATTCTCGCCATTGTAGAACTAGTCTGGAATTCGCTAGATGCAGATGCAACGAAGGTTTACGTGGAGTTTGCTCACAACCGTTTGGGTGGGCTTCAGACTATCACGGTCGCCGACAATGGGCACGGCATCGATTACGAAGAAGCGTTTCCTGCATTTCAGAACCTTGGGGGCTCTTGGAAAACCAATCAAGGGCGCTCAAAAACGAAAAGGCGCCTCTTGCACGGCAAAGCAGGCAAAGGACGATTCCGCGCGTTCTCCCTTGGCAACCGCGTCACTTGGATAACGCGTTATTCGAGCGATTCCGAAGTAAAGGAATTCTCTATAGTGGGCAGCTTCTCGGACTTGGGAACCTTCTCGGTCGGTGATCCGGAGACCTCATCACATGCAAACCCGGGAACCTCGGTTGTCGTATCTGACATACAGAAGAACTTTCGGACAATACATGGTCCAGCGGCGCTGCAGGAGATAACCAGCTACTTTGCCCTATACCTTCGCCAGTATCCGGACGTTTCGATCTGGTACGATGGCAGCAGAGCCGACCCTACGTCCGTTCAGGAGCGTGAGGAGGATTACTCGCTCGAACCACTTACCCTGCAAGACGGGAGAGTTTTAGAGCCTGGCTTGACGGTGATTGAGTGGAAAACCCCCGCTGACCGATCTCTTTTCCTTTGTGACGCAAACGGTTTTGCTCTGGCTGAGGTCCCACCAGGAATCCATGCGCCCGGTTTCGTCTTCACGGCTTACCTGAAATGTGACTTTCTGCGCGAGCTTGATGATCAGGGTGCTCTTGTTCTTGAGGAATTGCATCCCGACCTCAAGGCCATACTCGACGCCTCGAAGAGAAAGCTCAGAGAGCACTTCCGCAAGAGGACCGCTGAGAGCGCAGCCAATCTGGTGCAAGACTGGAAGGGGCAAGACATCTACCCGTACCGAGGGGAGCCTGCCAACCTCATTGAGCGCGCGGAGCGTCAGGTGTTCGACGTCCTCGCCCTTAACATTAACTCGTACCTACCCGACTTTGAAAGCGCGGACCCCCAGAGTAAGCGCCTGTCGTTCCGCCTTCTCAGACAGGCCCTTGCGGAAGGCCCGCGGGCGGTTCAAAGGATAATACGTGAAGTGCTCGATCTTCCCCAAGACAAGCAGCGCGAACTCGCTGATCTGCTGGAGCGGACCTCACTGGCTGCGATAATAAACGCTTCTAAGATTGTCGCAGATCGCCTAGACTTCGTCCGAATTCTCGAGATTCTGTTGTTCGAACACAAGAACCGCCTTCTGGAACGTTCGCAGCTGCACAAGCTGCTCGAGGATCAGACTTGGATCTTCGGCGAGGAATTCTCCCTTACGCTCAGCGATAAGGGCCTTACCGAGGTCTTGCGGAGACACCTGAAGATATTGGGACGCAAGGAGCTTTGCCCGGAGCCAGTTAAGCGGGAAGATGGTTCCATCGGAATCGTTGACCTTATGCTCTCTCGGCGTATACCTCAGGCGCGCGGGGACCAAAGAGAACATTTGATCGTCGAGCTTAAGCGACCGGAGCAGAAGATTGACAGTGCCGCGGCCCAGCAGATTGAAAGCTATGCCCTGGCAGTAGCGCAAGACGAGCGCTTCAGGGATAGCGTTACAAGATGGGTATTTTGGGCAGTATCGAATGAATTGACGGATGACGTGCGCAGAAAGACAAGACAACGGAACAGGCCAGACGGGCTCCTCTACGATGACCAAGAGAGACCCCTGTCCGTCTGGGTCAAGTCCTGGGGAGAAATCTTGGATGACTCCAGAGGGCGTCTGCAATTCTTCCAAGAACACCTTGAGTATTCAACCGATGACGAATCCGCGTTGGCCAAGTTGCGCGAGGTGCACGAGAAGTATTTGCCACCCGAAGCTGCGGCCAAATGAGTTCCACAGGGTGTGTGGCGGATGTTCGTCTTGCGAGCTTTGGTCCTTCGCCCTGTCGCTTTTCTAGCCATCTCTTGTCAAACCGGGCCTGGCTTATCCTGCCAAAAGAATCTTTCCACAACCCATGATTTTCCGCGATCAAGCCCAGATTACGATCTAGACAAGGAAACTGGAAAGGCCCAAACGGAATCTTTCGCAGAGTCTCAAAGGCTTGGGTTCCGACCTTTGGTCGCGAACGCTAGAACGTACACTCTTCTCTTCCGCCGCCTCGGTCAAAGCAACAGGCTGCTGTGCTCACGCTGCCGCGCACAGCTCTTCGCAGACTCCTCACCAGGCGCTCATGTTGATGCCGGAGCCAGTTTGACGGCCGTGCCGTAGGCGAGCAGTTCAGCGGCGCTTGCGATTACGCTGGTGGTCACGAAGCGGACGTTGACAACGGCGTCGGCATTCAGCTCGGCGGCCTGCTCAAGCATTCTCCGCAAGGCCACGTCTCGGGCCTTGCCCATCATCTCCGTGTACTCGGTCAGCTCCCCGCCGAGGATCAGCCTCACCAATGCGGAGATGTCCTTGCCCAGCCAGATGGCATAGATGGTATGCCCCTTCACCAGCCCCAGGGCCTCGGTCACCTCGCGTCCAGGAACATGGTCAGTGTTTTGCATCAGGATACGATCGGGCATCTCGCCCGCGTCCAGTTCGACCCTCTTTGGCCCGTGGAGTTGCTGTTCGACGGCCACTGAAATAAGCACGACGGCGATGCCGCCCAGCAGCAGGTAGACTGCTCCCTTGACCCACCACGGCAGCGGCCCGCCTACGTTGGGATTATCGACAACGGTCATGTGCCAGGGCACGGCCACAAAGATGGCGACAAAAAACCCCAACACAAAAGCCAACGAACCGATCCGCCTTATCCCCTTGAGCATCTCTTACCCCTTTCCTCGAGACTGGAACTTGAGCTGTTGTCCCCGCCGAATGAGCCGCTGTTACCCGTTTTTCACATACGGCCCTGCCGGCAAGAAGTATACCAACTCGCCTACGAGTCGCGCTCTGCGTAGCCTTGCACGTGGCGGCGACGCTCTTCACGTTTTCTGTGTCCTGCACTCGCCTGCGGGCGCGCTGATCTCCATCCAGTAGAATCGGACCATCCATTTCCCGTTCTCGTTTTGGAAATGGGGCATCGCAAAGGACCATCTTGGATCGGATGGGTCCACCGATTCGCCTGTATGTTCCCGCCAGAATTCATCCACGATCTGCATTCCGCATTTCTCGTAGCATCGGATGGCTCGACCGTTGGTCGCGGCGACATCCAGACGAATAGTGCGAATGCCGCTGTTCAGTGCAGCGGTCAGAAGGGCCGACAGGCTCTCCGTGCCGTAACCCTTGTCGCACTGATCCAGGCGGATTCTGCTGCCCATGTTTCCTACGACGCGTCGGTCCCAGTCAATTCGGACCAAAGCGTACACGCCGATGATCTCGCGGGTCTCACGGAGAACGACCGAGTAATGACAGCGATCCGGCACATTAATCCGGCGCCACTAGGCCGGCTTGTCCGATCCAGCCGAAGAATATGCGCTCATGCTGAAGACGTCAAAGGGCCATGGGTACCGCGGCCAGGCCGCAATTTCCGGCAGATCCTTCGGCTCAGCCCTGCGGACAATGGTCCTGGGCGTTATGATCTGCTGCGGCAGTTGCTCTTTGCTGAACATCAGCGTTTGCGCAAGGGGCAAAGCGTTGGGTGGGACGCGCAGGTGGTCATGTTGTCCGGTTATCCAGTTTTTTGAAGTGGCCGATTTCCGGGTCGCCTGGGTCCGGGTTATCGATCGCGTCGTGTGGTCTGTATCCCAGATTGGCTATCAGCGCGTGCCTCGGACGGTTGGATTCGTTGATGGACGTGAACAGCCTGTCGGTCTCGCAAATCGACGCCACGTGTCAAATCAACGCTGAGCCGATGCCTTTCACAGTCGTGCAAGGCGACGATCATAGTCTGCGACTTTGTACTTCTTCCCTTTCTGCAGCACGCTGTGGCCTTCCTGCTGCAGGCGGGATTTCTGACCTTCGATGCCGCCGGGGTATTTGGGATTCAGCTCTCCTCCCGACTTCAGTGTCCGCCAGTATGGCGTTATCCGTTTCCTGCCCTCGGCCGCCTGCTCCATGGCCGCATGCGCGGCGATCCAGGCGAAGATGCCTGTGGTGATCGGACAGCCAATCGTCGCCCCGTGTCTCTTCGCAAGAGCCGCTCGGATCTCGTTTATGGTTGTGAGCTTCCCCTTCGGGATCTTGCGCATGATCTCGTCGACCTCTTTCGGAGCGGGGATCACGACGGTCCCGGTTCCCCAGCGCTTGGTCATTTTGCCGGTGATCTTCACGACTTTGGGCAAGCCTTTGTCATCGGCGAGTTTCTCTTGCCACGACTTCTTCGCAGCCATCTCACGTCCCTCCTCTGAGGACTCCTCGCCGGACGACTATGTGATTTCCCGCTCTCCACTCGGCCGAAAGACTCGACCGCGGGTGGTTGGCGCGTCAGGGTCGTACCCCACACCGCACAGCGCACGGCCCGGGAACCTCGGAAAACGTACACGTCTACCTGTAGGGTGATTCGGGGTGGTAGTCCGGCCTCCGGGTCCTGCGGCGTGGGGCTATGAGCTTGATTAGCAGCATTCCGACTATGAAGCCGCCGATGTGCGCCATCCAGGCGACCCCTTGAAATTGGCCGGGTGAGGCCAGGGCCAGGGACTGGTTGAACATCTGAATGAAAAGCCAGAAGCCCAGGAAGACCAAGGCCGGCACTTCGACGAAGGTGATGAAGAAGAAGATCGGGAGCAGCGTCACGACACGCGCCCTCGGAAACGTGATCACATATGCCCCCAGCACGCCGGCGATCGCCCCGGATGCGCCCACGGTGGGCACATGTGAGTCGGAATTGAAGACGGTATGTGCAAGCGCGGCAGTCACGCCGCACATGAGGTAGAATAACACAAAGCGTCCGCGACCCAGGCGATCCTCCACATTGTCGCCGAATATCCAGAGGTACCACATGTTCCCGAGGAGGTGCACGAAGCCCCCGTGGAGGAACATGGACGTGAAGATGGAGAATACGTACACTGCGCCCTGACCCACATGCCCGCTGAGGGCGGCCTTTGCCCTGATCGGCACGACGCCGAAGGATATGAACAGCCTTTCCAATCCATGTCCGCCCAGGGCCAGCTCGAAGACAAAGACGAGGACGTTCAGCCCGATGATGAGGACCGTAATGGCTGGAAATGTTCCGGATCTATTGCGATCATAAAGTGGTATCATGGGGGAAATCTCTCCGGGTCCATTCTCGCAGACCGCGTCCATCGCGTCAACGAGCAAAACGTGGGACATGGATGGAGGATTGGCTAGGTTGGATCAGGCACTCACTTCATGAAATGGATCGCCATGAGACCATACATCGGGGTCGGAGTGGGCTTGGCGGCCGGGGTATTGCTGGGCTTCACGGCGCTCAATGTCATTGGCGGCGAAACAGGACCCGGCGTCGCGGAGGGCCAGGCGGACGGGGCAAACTCGCGAGCAGTCGACCGGGCCGCTGAGGCGGCAGGCTCAGAGCAGGTCCGGGCGCACCAAGTCCAGCTCGGGCCGAACGCCAGCCTGGGAGGCAGGCGTCCCTTTCCAGACGACAATCCGTGGAACCTCGATATATCCCGCATTCCAGTGGACCCGAACTCGGACACATACATCGCCGGCATCGGGGCGGACGCGCCGCTTCATCCGGACTTCGGGATCATCTGGAGTGGCAGACCTTGGGGGATACCGTACGTGGTGGTGAGCGGAGATCAGCCGAAGGTGCCGGTGAAATTCAAGTGGGCCTCTGAGAGCGACCGCTGCTTTTATCCGATCCCGCCCGATCCGCCCATCGAGCCGGGCGACCGGCACATAATCATGATTGATCGGGACAATTGGCGGCTGTACGAACTCTTTGCGGCACGGAAGCAGGACGACGCCTGGTTGGCGGATGCGGGCGCCGTATTCGACCTGAACTCGAACGCCCTCCGGCCACGCGGCTGGACTTCAGCGGATGCGGCCGGTCTGCCGATCTTTCCGGGGCTCGTGCGCTACGACGAGGTCATGGAGCAGAAAGAGATCCGGCACGCCTTGCGGTTTACGGCCAAGCGAACGCGCCGCGCCTACATCCATCCGGCGCGACACTGGGCGAGCCGGCACACGGAGCCTTCCCTGCCTCCGATGGGCCTGCGCGTGAGGCTCAAGGCGTCATACGAGATCTCCGGATTTCCGCCGCCGGCTCAGGTCATCCTGCGGACATTGAAAAAGTACGGGATGATGCTCGCCGACAACGGGGGCAACTGGTTCATCAGCGGCGCGCCCGACCCCCGCTGGCCGTCCGACCAGATCAATACGCTCAAGAGGGTCAAAGGCTCGGACTTCGAGGTCATTCAAATCGGCAATATCGTGACGCCGTGAACACCATGGCTCACCGCAAAGCCGCAGAGAGCGCAAAGCCTTTTCCGGACAACGAAGCCGCGCGTCGGGGATCGAAAGCGAGCCCTGTCAGGCGCGTAAATGGAAACTCACGACTGATTGGCGGGTTGCTCTTCCCGAGTCTTCTGCCGCTTATGGATAGCCTTCAAAGCTTCGATGAGGGCGCTGGCTTTCTTGCGACTCGAGATATCCTCCACCGTCTGAACGCCCGCGAATTTTCTCAGGAACCCCCGCATGCGGGCCGGTTGCTGCAGCCACCCGATTCTGCCGAAGAGGAAATAGATGAAACTCCACTGGTGCTGGGTCGGCGCGTCAGGGCCATTGAGGAGCGGTCTCCCACCTTGCGGCCAGGGCGTCCTCTCGGGACGAGTGCTGTGCAGGCTGATCAAGTGCTCGATCAGTTCCGATGCCTCGGCACGCGTCATCGCGCTGATCGAGCCGCGCGGTACGAGAAGGTAGAGCAACTCCTTGTCCAGACCCAGGACGTGGGCACTGGTCCATATCTTCGCAATCTGCGTCTTGGTGATTCGCGCGCTCATCATCTTCCGTTCCTACAAATATGATATCCCAAGGGTCTGACAGCTCTCCGGACGGAGACGCTGCCCCGCTGCAAGCCTATGCGGTAAGGGTGGTTATGATATCGCCGCGAGCGCGCCTTGTCCTGTCGGGACCTGTACCGTCCCAGAGCCCGGCGGGTCCGAGAGAGGGGGCAATTCGAGAAGCAAAGTCGTCAGAGCAGTCGGGGAGCCCAAGCCCTGTCCGCGCGAATTGCCGTGCAACCTTTCAGGCGTGCACGTTGGGGCGTCGAAGCTTATAATATCGGCTGCTCCGAGATCGTGAGCAAAACTCGGAAGGTGGTCTCTGAAACGTCTTCTTTAGAAAGGATCGTTTTATGGGTGGCCTGTTCGGAGTAGTCTCGAAGCAGGACTGCGTCGACGAGTTGTTCTATGGGACGGATTATCATTCGCACCTCGGCACGATGCGGGGAGGACTCGCTGTCAGGAATCCGTCGGGCATCACGCGGTTCATTCACGACATCACCAGCAGCCAGTTCAGATCAAAGTTTGAAGACGATATCACACGCATGCAGGGCGCCAGCGGCATAGGCGTGATAAGCGACTATGAGGACCAACCGCTGATCATCGGCTCGCACCTGGGCGTGTACGCAATCGCGACCGTGGGCGTAGTGAAAAACGCGGACGAGCTTGCCGAAAGCACGTTCGGCAAACGGGCCGCGCACTTCTCCGAGATGAGCGGCGGAGGGATCAATCCGACAGAGTTGGTCGCGACCCTCATTGACCAGGAAGCCAGTTTTGAGGACGGCATCCAGCGCGCCCAGGAGGAAATCGAAGGCTCGTGCTCACTCCTTCTCCTGACCGACAAAGGCCTCTACGCGGCGCGGGACAAACTCGGCAGAACGCCGGTGGTGATCGGAGAAAAGAAGGGCGCCTTTGCGGCCACGCTGGAGACGTGTGCATTACCCAACCTGGGATTCGAAGTGAAGAGGTATCTTGGTCCGGGCGAGATCGTGCTGATGACCGAGGACGGGGTCGAAGTCAAGAAGTCGCCCGGAGACCGGATGCAGATCTGTGCGTTCCTGTGGGTGTACTACGGCTTTCCCGCTTCCGACTATGAGGGGATCAACGTGGAAGCCGCACGGAACCGGTGCGGGATCGCGCTGGCGAAGAATGATGCTGTCGAGATTGACATGGTTGCCGGCATCCCCGATTCCGGCACAGCGCACGCCATCGGCTACGCGGCCGAGGCGGTGGTCCCCTTTCGCAGGCCCTTCGTCGAGTACACGCCCACCTGGCCAAGGAGCTTCATGCCCCAGGACCAGGCGGTCAGGGACTTGGTGGCGAAGATGAAACTGATCCCAATCAAGGAGTTCATCCAGGGTAAACGGCTGCTCTTCTGCGAGGATTCGATTGTCAGGGGGACGCAACTGAAGGATACCATCCAGAGATTGTATGACTCCGGCGCGCAGGAGGTGCACATGCGTCCCGCATGCCCGCCGCTGGTGTACAGCTGCAAATTCCTCAATTTCTCCAGGTCCCGCTCGGAACTGGACCTCGCCGCTCGGACAGCGATAAAGGAACTTGAAGGCACACATGATAAGGATCTCGACGAATATGCCATGGCAGACTCTGAGAAGCGCTGTGCAATGGTTGACAGGATACGGCAGCGTCTCCGGCTGACGACGCTGAAGTACCAGAGGCTTGAACATCTCGTGGAGGCGATCGGTCTGCCCAAAGAGAGACTGTGTACGTATTGCTGGGACGGCGCCGAGTAAGGCTTCCAATATGAGTGCACTCAGCAAGTGAAAATGGAGCGGCGCTGATGGATTCAACCGGCGGAGGTTAAACCCGCGCACTTCCGGATTACGGAATTCATAATGTGTTTTGAGCGCCAAGGGTTTCAAATCGTTTCGTGCTTCGCTCTTCATGCTTCATCATTTATGTTTGATACTTCGTCCTTCATCCTTGTTGTCAGTACGATTCTCTTCCGGTCCTCACTGGAGGATGGCCATGGCCAAGACATACGGCGTCGGCGTCATCGGCGCCGGTTGGGTCAGCACCGAGCACTTGCGCGCGTACTCGAAGAATCCCCAGACCGAAGTGCGCTGGATCTGCGGGGGAAGTGCGCTGTTCGCAAACCCTGGCATGATTTGTGAGGAGCAGCACTAAAGACTCATGAATTAAGAGGACTATGATCGGAAGGGACTTGGCGGTGAAAGAGATGGAAGCAGTGAGATGACGTCCTGGATGACGAATGGGGCGCTCGTGGTCGGCGCCTATGTTCTCGGCTCCGTCCCGTTCGGCTATCTCGCGGCGAAAGCGGTTCGCGGGGTCGACATCCGAACGCGGGGAAGCGGCAACATCGGCGCGACGAACGTGGGCCGGATACTGGGCCGGGGCTGGGGGATTTTCGTATTCGTCCTGGACGTCCTGAAGGGCTTCTTGCCTGCGTGGCTCGCCCTGGCTGCCCACCAGCGGGGCATCGGGGCGCCCCACCCGTCGTTGGCTGTGGTGCTCACCGGACTGGCCGCCATCGCGGGGCACAACTGGCCGGTGTTTCTTCGCTTCAAAGGCGGAAAGGGCGTCGCCACGAGCTGCGGTGTCTTCCTGGCGCTCTTCCCTCTGGGGCTGGCGATCTCACTCGGCGCGTGGATACTGACCGTGGCCGTTACGCGATACGTCTCGGTCGGCTCCATGCTTGCGAGCGTCGTGCTATTGACCTCGGCGCTGCTTTTCCAGAAGAAGCCGTTCGGCGACGGCAAATTCCTCACCGCCTTTGCCGGCCTCGCCGCCATACTCGCCATTATCCGTCATCGAACCAACATCCGTCGTCTCATCGCCGGCACCGAACACAAAATCGGCAGCCGCAGAAATCCAAAACGGCCAACGGCCACTGAATAGAAACATACAGTTGTCTCAGAACATCTATTACGGCTCTCGCTGAAGTGGGTGTGCGGGAAAGGGGGACGGACGTGGCATTGTGTCAGGGGCTTGGCTGGAATATGATGACGGCCGACGGTGGCAACGCTGATTTGGCATGAGGCGCAAGCTGCGCCGGCAGAGAGAGGCGCCCGAAAGGATGTCACTCGCAGAAAGAATTCTCGATATGCTTGTGCGCTGGTTCTTTTTTCTTCTCGCCTTGCTTGTTCTGGGCGGCTACGTTGTGATCCAGAACGACCTGCCTGAAACGCCGAGTGCTGAAGGGTTTTACCGAAGGATTCTACTTCTGAGGAATCCAGGCCTGCACTATCCCTCAACGCCAGACTTGGAATGGCCCAACCTGTTCGTGGCCATCCACGAGGGTGGTGACGAGGCGTTCTTTCACATGCTGGAACCCGGGACCTCAGAAGCCGTTAGGGGTGATGCGGCCGATATGCTGCTGCGAGAAGCTGTGCGCACTGGGAGCATCGGCGCCATGAACTGGCTCCTGGACCATGGCGTAGGTTCGGACGAGACAGGGAGTGGGCTTCTGTTCCCGGCGGCTTGTTCTGGTAATCTCCAAGTCGTGAAGGAGCTGATCAAACGCGGTGCCGATCCAAATACTGGGACAGTGGACGGCAAAGGCTACACGCCTCTTCATGCTGCTTTCAGCAGCGGGAAGTTCGGTCGTGAGACTTGGCAAGACAAGCAGCGGGTCGCTCACTTCTTGCTCGACCACGGCGCCGACCCGACAGTGAAGACCGAGGACGGCAAGACGCCCTTTGACATTGCGACGGACAGATACGCATGGGGGCCCGTGGACGAGAAACTGCTGAAGCGCCTCGGCAAGAATGCAGAATGAGTATGCCACAGAAGACGGATTGACGACATGCCCGCTGGCAATGCACAGAATGGGGAAGCAGTGACCCGGCGAAGGTCGCGGTCGGGTGGCTCCGGGGCAATCGTCTCCGCGTGGCTGCTGCCCTGCGGCTCGATTCTTGTTCAAGGTGTTCTTGTTTGGCTGGCCGTCGCAGCAGGAGCCCAGATCCGCATCTGGCTATACCGCCCTCAGTCACCAGGGCAGATTTCGCAATACGGCATTGTCATCTACGCAACGATAGCGGCGGTTTGCGTCGGATTGGGAACGGTGCTGAGTGTTCTTGTCATGCGCAGATTACTGCCCGGGAAGGAGCAGGCCTCTCGGTTGTGGCCGCTGATACAATGGCATCTGACCGTGAACACTCTCGCGTACGTCGTCGCGAGCGAACTGTTGTCCGTGCGTTGGTAGAATGAGTGGAGCGAGGGATCCTGCGTCAACATGCACGGACGCACAAGAAACTGTGGTTGTCCAATGTATGATTTGAGAATATGAGAACGAATCAGAGTGCTTTGAGGCTTATTGATTGGGCAGCAGTCTGTGTCGTGCTGTTGATTCTGGCTGGTCTTCTTCTACCCGCGATGGGGCGACCCCGCGAGACTGCGCGGAGGGATATCTGTGCGGGGAACCTCGGGCGGATCGGCCAAGCCATCGCCGTCTATCGGCAGGGCAGCGGGGGGTATTATCCTTTCAGTTGGATGCCGGCCAACGCGGGGACGCCGAGGGAGAAGGACGCCATGACGAGCATTGCGTGCCTGTATCCGGGTTACCTTCATGATGTTCAGCTATTCTGGTGTCCGTCAACCGAAGACGGTCCGGCGCTTGTCCTGAACGTGCCAGAACCGATCGGAGACCGTGATGGCGACGGGGTCATCACCGAAACAGATGTAATCCCCGGCCAAGAGCATTTGTGGAACCAACGCAACTACACCGTGACGGACTGCAGCTACGGGTACGATTGCCGTATGTCGCGCAGGCCCCACAAGTGGCATGCTATTGCCGCGGATATGGACGGCGGCTGGGGTCTAAGTCGTGACACGGCGACCCAGAACCACGGGGGCGGACAGAACGTGCTGTACGTCGATGGGTCCGTGAAATGGATCAGCACCAACTACGGCTCCAACGACATGCTCGACAACATCTTCGCAGAAGACCCGTGGCACGCCGACACCGACTCCTTCGTGAGCGCGGACCGCATCACCTCCACCCGCTGGAACGAGCAGCCCCGATACGACCACGGGCTTACAATATCCTACGACGCCTATCCGGACCTCCACCCGTCGAAGTAGACCAACCGCTAACATAGTACTGTGAAACGCCGCGATTGGTTTGGAGGGCCGCGCCTGCGCGGTGCAGGGCTGTGGCTCGGAAGCAAGGCCGCCCGGCGGATTACGGCTGCGAGAGGCGACCTGAAAGGCGCCCCTGCGACTTGACTGACGATTTCGACTCCGGCATATTGGCAGGCCGAGAAGCAACGGCTCATGGCGCCAGGGCTCAGCAGCCGAAATGAAAGGGAGCGTATGGCGGCGGGCGACACGACGCCACTCAAGAAAGAATTCGGTTTCCTGAGCGTCTTTTGCATCGCCACCGGGGCGATGATCAGCTCGGGGCTATTCGTCCTGCCGGGTATTATCTTCAGCACGGCAGGACAAGGAGTCGTTCTTTGCTATCTGATCGCTTCAGTGTTAGTGATTCCCGCTCTGTTCGCCAAGGCGGAGCTGGCCACGGCAATGCCAAGAGCTGGGGGATCATACCTCTACATTGATCGCAGCCTGGGCCCAGCTTTCGGCACGTTGGGCGGCATCGCCGCATGGGCGTCGTTGAGCTTCAAGAGCGCCTTCGCCTTGATCGGCATGAGCGCCTTCGTCACGCTGATTTGGCCGGGCGCTGTCTCATATCTGCATATGAAAGCCATTGCCTGCGGGCTTGTCATTGTGTTTACGATAGTAAATCTTTTGGGAACGAAGCACGCCGGACGTCTGCAAGTCGTGTTCGTCATTGCCCTCATAGTCGCCCTGGCAGCGTACGTCATTGCGGGCTTAGGAAAGGTTGAAGTCCGAAATTTCCAGCCCCTGCTGCCGCACGGATGGGGTTCCATTTTTGTGGGCGCCGGAATGGTCTTCGTCGCGTTCGGCGGCTTGACCAAAGTGGCCAGTCTGGCGGAAGAAGTGAAAGACCCGGGCCGAACGTTGGTTCGCGGCATGTTCGCATCCTATGCGGTGGTTGCGCTCCTCTACGTGTTGGCGACCTTCGTGACAGTGGGCCTGGTTCCACCAGAACAACTGGCCGGCTCGCTTACGCCATTGTCGTTGGGTGGCGGCGAGATCTGGTCGGGAGTGGGGAAGACCATCATGGCCGCGGCCGCTCTCCTGGCCTTCGTCAGCACGGCGAACGTCGGCATATTGGCCGCGTCCCGCTTCCCCATGGCGATGAGTCGCGACAAGCTGCTCCCTGCTTTCCTCGGACAGGTGAGCAAGAAGCGCGGCACACCGCACTATGCCATCATCTTCACCTCCCTATTCATGATCGCGGTGATCCTTTTCCTGGATATCAGGCTGTTCGTCAAGACCGCTTCGGCCATGAAGGTGCTCCTGTTCATGTTCACGGTGGTGTCGGTCATCCTGATGCGCGAAAGCCGCCTGACGACCTATCGGCCAAAGTTCCGTTCGCCGCTGTATCCATGGCTGCACATTGCAGGACTGCTGGGCTTTGGCTTTCTGCTGGTTGAGCTCGGGAGCCTGCCGCTTCTGATCTGCCTGGCCGTCCTGGGCGGCGGCTACATCTGGTATGCGCTCTACGCGAGGGTTCACGTTCTGCGTGAGTCCGCGCTGATACACATCGCCAGGCGGATTGCGTCGCAGTCATTTCCCGATCACGACCTCGAGGCTGAGCTTGCAGAGATGGTTCGTGAACGTGACGAACACCTCGAGGATCGCTTTGACCGTCTCGTGAGAGAGTGCACGATCCTCGACTTGCCCGAATCGGTTTCGCGGCACGAATTGTTCGGGATGATAGCGGAGAAGATGTCGGGGGATCTCGGGGTGTCGGCTGAGCTGTTGCACGGCCTGCTTGAGGAGCGCGAGAGGTCTTCTTCCACCATTCTGCGACCCGGTCTTGCTGTGCCCCACGTGGTGGTGGAGGGCTCGAACCGGTTCCAGATGCTTCTCGTCAGAAGCCGTGACGGCATTGAGCTCACGCCGGACAAGCCCCCTGTTCAAGCGATGTTTGTCCTCGCCGGTTCTCCTGACGAGCGGAACTTCCATTTGCGCGCGCTCATGGCCATAGCGGAGATCGTGCAGAACGTGGACTTCCAGTCGAGGTGGCTTCGAGCGCGAGGAGAGCAGGGATTGCGAAAGATGATTCTCGCCGCTGAGCGACGGCGGGAGAAGTAGAAGACCGCCAAGAAGTTATCCGGGGTTCTGAAAAGGGGTCAGGAGCCCTGTGCCGCGTTAAGGCGAACCCTTCCTGTATTTGTTGAAGGCCCTGGCGGAGGCGAGGACGTTAGCGGACGGGAATTCCGGGCGGTGCCAGCGAAGGACATAGCACATGAGGCCGCCGTCAGGACTGCCGAGGCTCTCGACCAGCTCGTCGACCTCTCTCTCAACGGCTTCCGGTGTTCCCCTGGGCAGCGTCGTCTGCATGTCGACCGAAACCTTGAGACACATCTTTCCTTTCAGCTTCTCCCTCACGACGTCGATTCCCGTGGTCCTGATGTCCACAGTACTGAATACGTCAACGTCCATGTCCGGAAGGTCTTCAAGGACTTCCCTGGAGTTACCGTCAATCAGGATTCCCGTGTACATCCCGAGATCGTGTATGCGTTGGAAGAATCTCTTGGTAAGGGGCTTGAAGTGCTCTCTCCACATATCCGGTCTTATCACCAGACTGTGAGGGCCGCCGATATCTTCAATGACCGTAATCATGTGAGCGCCGGCCTTCTTGAATTTGGGCAATAACCCCAGGTAATAGTCCATAACCCGTCCATAAACTCCGACGACAAAGTTGACATCCTCCGCGCATCGCAAGAGGAACTCCTGTATACCAAACAGTAATTCCGTGGTCAGAAAGATGCCCGCATCAATGTATCCGTTGACGAATCGATCGGAATATCTCTCGCGGATGACTTGCCCCAGTTTCTCGTAATGCGGGTCGCTGTCGTCCGGGTCGGGAAACTCGTATCCCTCAAGCGATGTCTTGCCGGCCAACGGGTGCGCCACGAGCGCATAAGTCGAATTCATTTCCTTCGGGGTCTTCAGCTTGACGCCGAACTGATCCTGCCTCAGCACTTCGCCTTCATCTGTCTTGCCCACGATTTCATGAAACCATGAATAGCAGCAAGGCCAGAGCGAGTCGAAATTCTCCGCCCCCGGCACAAGCTTCACCGTATCCGGATCGAGCGTATGGTAGGCATTGTATATACCCGGAACGTCAATTATCTCCATGGGCAGATAATCGGGCTTCCTGAACTCAATCGCCCGTTTCACTACGTCCAGGTGTTGCGACACCGGTGTTTCTCCTTCCATGAAAACAAAGAAGCTGCTGAAACGGCAGGATGTGTCTCGTCTCAACGGGCTTGGTCCTTCAACGTCCGCTCACGTGTCTCAGCGGACTTGAGTCGTCAATGCCAACCTCGTTGCTTCAGGTTTGTTTCTGCTATTCTGCTGTCGCAGGACGTGCTACGGGTCCGTAAAGACTCCACTCGACAGTCTCGTGAGGACTGCTCACGAACTCAACCGAGCGAAACACTCGGTGGAACCTGTCCTTGGTCGCGTCATTGTCGCAGGGATCGATCACGGTCACACATAGCGGTCGGTTCTCGTCCCGACGTCCCCGCGCGACTTCCGCGAACTGCATCTGTGCCATCGCGTCGAAGTCGGACATCGAGAATCCAACAACGACGCCGACATCCGCCTCATACAGCGCTCGCATCCCACGCGCCCAAACGCGGCCTAAGCCCGGAATTTGGTGGAGTTCCTTGTATGCCCCAAGTCCGGCGATTCCGACGGTTCTCGGCGCTGCGTCATCAGGAATCGACTGGAGATGGCGCCCTGAAATCCAGTCCTGTAGCTGCTGCCGTGTCCGGCAGCGCCATAATCGGCAATCGTCCTCGATGTGGCCGGTGTTCTGCTCCGACCGGTTCGCATTCTCCTTGTCGAAGAGAAGGTCGAGCTTAGAAAGACATTCGGAGCGATGGGCAACGATCCAGTCGATGGAGCCATGCAGCTTGAAGATCGCAATCCCGCCGCCACCTTCTCGTCCCGTTCCGTGGTTCCAAGTCTTGCCGCATTCTGTCAGTGCGCGTTCCACCAGCGTATCGTAATTGAACGTCACCACTGTGTCGCGGGCGTCGACGCTGTCCGCCCAGCGCGTGATCGGCGCCAGGTTAGCTTGATCCTCCTTTTCAAGAATAACATCGCGAAGCGCTTCTTCAAGGTACGACAGCCACGCCGTGATCGACTCAGCATAATTCGACGGCGTCCCAGGTCCATCCTGTCGCCCGACAGGAGCAAGGTGCTGCCTGAGACGGAAAACCTCCGCGTCGAAGTGTGCGTAATGGAAAACTTGCTCAACGTTCAATGTGAAAGAACGTGTTTGCTGATTGCTTCCAGAGAGCCAGGCCAAGCGTTCGCGCAGGCCATCAAGCCATTCCCGCATTTCGTCAAGCTGAAGCTTTTTCTCGAGTAACGGAAGCAGTTGTGTTGCCAGCGGCATTCCAGCTGGCATCGAGAATCCCGCACCAAGGATGAATACTCGTTTCACGTGCGCCATCCTGTCGGCCTCGGAAAGATGAAGCTCCTGCCCGTCGAGCGTGTTGCAGTCTCTGTCAGGCACTCCAGTATTGGTAACAGATCGTCAGCTTCTCGATGGAGTTCTCCGTGTTGCTGCCTTCCAGGTCGTCGTACTCCACGACCTTGACCCATGGGCCGTGCAATGTCCAGCGCCGGGTTTCCTGACCGGCGCGGTCGTAGGGCACGATGTCAACGTCGCGCATGTACTCGTCGGGCAGTTGACCGGTGACGGCATTGACGTCGACCTCTTGCTTGATCCGGTCGAGGGCCGCCGTGTCCGGTCCGTACTGGAGCACACCTTTCTCGAGTGTGATGTCATCGAACTTCATCCGTCCGGCGACCTTCTGGTCGAACATTGGTCCCGCCGGGGCGGATTACGCAGCGTCTTCTCTGGTGTCGCGGGCCTGAGCGGGTTTCTTTCTGGGCTTGGGCTTGGGCCGGGGCAGCTCTTCGAAGCTGTCCTTCAGCAGGTCCTTTTCTCCGCCTACGACTTCAGGCGTGACGGTGAAGCGGCCGCTCTTCTTCAGGGAGGGCAGGTCGTACATGGGGTCGAGCATGAGGCGCTCGAAGATGGCGCGCAGGGCTCTGGCGCCGGTGTCGCGCTTGATGGCCTGCCTGGCCACCACTCTGAGTGCCTCGGGCGTGAATTGGAGTTGGCAGTTCTCCAGTTTGAAGAATTCCTGATATTGCTTGACGAGGGCGTTCCTGGGCTCGGTAACGATGCGGATGAGATCGTCCTCGGTGAGCGGCATTAGCGGGGCGATGACCGGCACCCGGCCCACGAACTCCGGTATCATCCCGTACTCCATGAGGTCGTCCTCGGTCACTTGGTTGAGGAGTTCGGCGAGCCGTTCCTGCTCGTCCTTTCCAGCGGCGTGGGGGTTGAATCCGACGGCCTGGCGGCCGACCCGGTTGGCGACGATCCTCTCGATGCCGGTGAATGTCCCGCCGCAGATGAACAGGATGTGGCCTGTGTCCACGGGGATGTAGGCCTGCTCCGGATGCTTGCGTCCGCCCTTGGGCGGAACGTTGGCGATGGTTCCCTCGAGCATCTTCAGGAGCGCCTGCTGGACGCCCTCGCCGGAGACGTCCCGGGTGATGGAGACGTTCATGAAGGTCTTGCCGATCTTGTCTATCTCGTCTATGTAGATGATGCCCTGCTCGGCGCGGCGGACGTCCATGTCCGCACTCTGCAGAAGCTTGAGGAGGACGTTCTCCACGTCTTCGCCCACGTAGCCGGCTTCAGTGAGCGTCGTAGCGTCCGCGATGGCGAAGGGCACGTCGAGACTCTTGGCCAGGACGCGGGCCAGGAGCGTTTTGCCGCAGCCGGTGGGACCGATAAGAAGGACGTTCGACTTTTCCAGCTCGACGCCGCCTTCTTTGAAATCGCGCTGGATGCGCCTGTAGTGGCTGTGGACGGCCACGGAGAGGACCTTTTTCGCCCGCTCCTGTCCGACGACGTACTCGTCGAACCGCTGCTTGATCTCCTGCGGAGGGGGGACCCTCTTTACCGTCGGCCTGGGACACTGACGGCCCTGAAGATCCTCGTGCAGGACCCTATGACACTGGGCCACGCACATGTCGCAGATGAACAGGTCGCCCGGCCCGCGCACCAGTCCGCTGACAAGCGCGGCGCTCCGGCCGCAGAACGAGCACGCCTCCAAGGGCGGTTTTCTCCGTCGGGTTTTGTTGTTCATGGCATACGTCCGGAAAAGCTTCGTTGTCTGCCGCGGCCGGCCTACGCGCAACGCCCAATTGGCATCGGCCAAGTGACAACTGGACATTGGCCGTTGGCCATTGCCAATTGACCAGCAGGTTCGGCGCTCCACCTGAGACGGGCAAGCGCGCGCGACAGCTTTAACCGTCCTGTCAGTCCTGCTTCTGCTTCAGCGTGGTCAGAACCTCGTCCACGATCCCGTAATCGTGCGCCTCCTCGGCCCCCATGTAGTAATCGCGGTCGGAGTCCTGCTCGATGCGTTTGATGGGCTGACCGGTATGTTTGGCGAGGATCTCATTGAGGTGCCGCTTGAGGCGCATGATCTCCTCGGCCTGTATGCTGATGTCCACTGCGGTCCCGCGTGTGCCGCCCCACGGCTGATGGAGCATGACCCGGCTGTGCGGCAGGGCGTAACGCTTGCCCTTCGTGCCCGCGGCGAGCAGGATGGCGGCCATGCTCACGGCCTGGCCGATGCAGTAAGTGGCCACGTCGCACTGGACGAACTGCATGGTGTCGTACACGGCCAGGCCGGCCGTGACCGCTCCGCCGAACGAATTGATGTACAGGCTCAATTCGGCGTTCTTGTTTTCGTTCTGAAGAAACAGCATCTGGGCCACGATCAGGTTGGCGTCTATGTCGTCAATGACCGATCCGACGAACACGATGCGATCCTTGAGCAGCCGGCTGAAGATATCGTAGGCGCGCTCGCCTCTGCCGGTTCGCTCGATGACCGTAGGAACAAGACTGGCTCGATACGCCCGTCGTTCGATCTGTTCCCGAAGGATACGTTCAATCTCCATGTCCTGGTCTTCCTCCGTGTCGCAACGTCAATGCGATCAGCGGCCCTGCTTCAGGGTGAACGATCATCGGCGGAGCCGCTGTGCTCGTTTACGTCTCGTTTTCGATCTGTGCGTTCTTGAGAAGGAAACCGATAATCTTGTCTTCCCTCATGCCGGTCCTGAGCTCGGAGAGGGACCCCTCACGCTGGAATTGGGCGCGCAGCCGGTTTGCGCTCGTCCGATAGCTATTGGCGAGAACGCCGATACGGTTCTCCACCTCGTTTTCAGTGACGAATATCTTCTCCTTATCCGCGACTTGATCGAGGATGAAGAAGACTTTCAGGTTCCGCGCCGCCGCCTCCTCCGATGCGTTGCGCAGTTGATCGAGGTGTTTCTCGATCTCCTCGGGCGGAACGCCGCGCTGCTGCAATCGGAACTGCTGGCGCACCATGATGTTTCGGGCCTGGGTCTTCAGTACGCCCTCCGGCAGATCGAAGGGGGTCGCTTCGAGAAGACGGTCGAAAAGACGTTGCTCCAGGTCCAGGGCCGTTTCGCGCTCCTTGGCCTGCATCATGCTGCGTCGCACGTGCTCCTTGAGCTCGTCCAACGACTCGAAGTCGAGCCCGCGCGCAAATTCCTCGTCCAGCTCGGGCGCGACGGGGTGTCTGATCTCCTTGATCGTTATGGCGAGAACGGCTTGTTTGCCGCGCCATTTCTCCACCGGGTGGGACTCGGAGAACTTGCCTTTCATATCGCAGCGTTCGCCGTACTTCGCGCCCCGCGTAGACTCGGAGATGTCCTGCTCCAGCTCGACGCCGCCGAACCGCCTGCCGCGCACGACGATCTCGTCGTCCTCCTCATTGGCCACTGTCTCGTCGTCGCAGCTGATCTGCCAGTCGCAGACCACGATGTCGTTCGGCTCGATCGGGGTGTCCTGGGGCATCACTTCGAGGTGCGCCTGTCTCATTCGTAGATTCTCCAGACCGCCTTCCACCTCCTCATCGGAGACTCTGGCGGCCTTCTTCGTCAACTTCAGGTCCTTGTAGTCGGCGACCTCGAAGTTGGGCTTCACCTCAATCGTCACCTCGAAGAGGCAGTCTTTGTCCGGAGAGAAATCCACATTGTCAAAGGAAGGATCGCCGATGGGATGCAGGTCGTTCTCCTCCAAGGCCTTTTGGGAGGCCTCGGAGAGGACGCTTTCCTTCACCTCTTCCATCACCTCTTCGCCGAAACGCCTCTCCAGCAGCTTGCGCGGCACGTGGCCCTTGCGAAAGCCGGCCACCATGGCGGTGGACTGCAGGCGGGTATAGCTTTGTTCGAGCTTGGCCTGCACGTCCGTCAGGGGGACGGTGATCTTCAGGTGCTTCTTGCAGGGTCCGACGTCCTCGACGTTGACGTCCACGTACAGGTTCCTCCTCCGGGTCCATGTGCCTTGGATGAGGGCAGACAACGCAGATGGAGCGGGCGATGGGATTCGAACCCACGACAACAACGTTGGCAACGTTGTGCTCTACCAGCTGAGCTACGCCCGCCCTTTACAAGTCCTAATTATCCCTGGAACGACCGCCGAATTCAAGCCTTCAGTCCGCTGCCCCGCTCTCCGCTCCCCGCGCCGGAGAGCGCGAGACAACAAGGATCCCGTCGGGGCCCACTGCTATGCTACTGACCGTGGCCGTAAGGTGCTTGGTGACGTCCGCGGCAGGCGGCACGAGAGAGAAATCAAACAGGTCCAGGACCTCGGCCACGTCGGGATCGCTCTTCATGAGGTTGAGAATTGGATCAAACTGCCCCTCGGCCAGCGCGGTGAGCATGACCTCCACTTGGTGCGTGGGGTTCTGGAAGGCTATCATCACGCGGCCCTCCGCGGGCAGACTATCCAATCCCGCCTGAAAGTCCGGGCGATCCTTCAGCGAGCGCTCGCCTTTGCCCAGCCTGCGCAGGTGCGCCTCGACCGCCGCGGCCTGGTTGGAGATAATGAGCTGATTCTCCGTGACAGCGTAAGCCGGGGCGGGCATCCCCGCCGGTGGTGGGGCCGTGCCGGATGCCTGAGGCGGACCGAACGCGTACATCTCGTAGCCCAGGTATTCGCGAGGCTGCATCATGGCGAACATCGGGGGAAAGGCCTTTCTAAGCTTCCCAACCGCCTGCTCGAACGCCGCCTTGCTCGTGATGTCCACGAGAATGACCATCTGCTGGCTAGTCCTCATGTCGTACGGCTTCTCGAAGCGGGAGTAGAACCCCACGCGAGGCCCCAGCACGGAGGCCACGTCATCGCGAATATCAAAAGGCTCGCCGATCAGTTCGGAGATCCGGCGCATCTGGGCCTGCAGCGCTTCCAGGGCGGCCGGCGAGACCGCGGCCAGCGTCTTTTCCACCTCTTCCCACACGGCCGTTCCGTCGAAGCGCATGGACATGAACCCGGCGGCATCGGCCGGGGCCTCGGCGCCGGAGTGAAGCGGGCCGGGCTTCGGGGTCAACAAAGCCAGAAGCCCCTGAGGCACGCCCGACATCCCTATGAAGAGGCGACTGGTTGCGTACTCGCCGTCGAATTCTATTCCCATACAGGCCGCATCCAGCCCGTGCAGTCCGAGCGCGGATATCATTGCCGGCGCGGGTGTGCCCTGGGCCTTTTGCTCGATAACGGAGAGAATCTGTCCGATGTTCGCATAGGCCACGACATCGGAGTCCTGCGAAACCTTCCGTAGCGTCTCACGGTAAGATGCAGACGCGGACAGCGCCCTCTGAGGCGCATTGGCCAGGAAGCCGATAGTGCGCTTCACCGCCCCTTCAGGACGGCCGAGGACAAAGACATCGCCGGCCACGCCGTAAGCAACGACCGGCGTTGAGGTGACCGCGCCCTCTTGGCCTTCGACGTGGATCTTGATGAGCGTCGCGCCTTCGTACTCTTCCTCCGTCTTGCTCACCTCAAAGGGGAAGCCCTCCCTCTCCAGCAGCCTGTCCAGGAGCTTTCCGAAGACTCTCGCGGCTTCCTCGCCCTGGTCGCCCACGTCCACAAGAAGGACGACCTCCGGTGCCGGGCTCGCGGGGTCCGCGGAAACCGCCAGCGCGGCCTGTCCCTGCAACAAAGACCACAGTTCCTTCAGCGTCACTCCGGCCTCTCCCTCCGCCTTTTGAATCTCCTCCTCCAGGCGATGGAACGGCTTCTCCAGGAATCGCTGCACCGATGGCTCCTGCCACAGGTCGTATAGCGAATACCCCTTGAGCTTTTCTCCCAGGGCTGGAATGTCGCGAATAGTGACCAGAAACAGGGTATCCTCGGGCAGGACGTCCTCGAAGCGAGGCGCCGCTCCGACTGCAAAACACGGAAGCAGAATGAACGCAACGGCCAGAATGACGTACCTTTTCATAAGAGGTCCCTTTCGCTCTATTGGGCCTTCTGCCCCTCTTCGCCCGGCTTGGCGGGCGGCGGCAGATAGTGATAACCGGTGTTCGGATTGTCCTTGTCGAAGGCAAACACGTCGCGGTTGCGCAGGAAG
>SDBU01001111.1_pt1 | contig 39390 bp, 68 predicted proteins | sample 2277071 | NCBI WGS metagenome assembly SDBU01 (sample SAMN10397929, study PRJNA504765) | marine sediment metagenome | isolation source: marine sediment core GS08_GC12, 126 cmbsf | place: Arctic Ocean: Gakkel Ridge, Loki's castle | collected 2008 | reverse complement strand
AATTAGAACCGGAACAAGGAGGCAGATCGATGGAAACAGCGAAACTAAAGAAAATATTAGAGGATCACAAGAAATGGTTGCTTGATGAGGGCGGGAAGAAGGCCGACCTGCGCCATACCAACCTGAGCTCTGCCGACCTGAGCTCTGCCAACCTGAGCTCTGCCGACCTGCGCCATACCAACCTGAGCGGCATAAAGAATCTTCTTAACGCCTGTGATTTTTTAAAAGAATTAGAACCCGATGAGCGGGGTGTTATCGCTTATAAAACTTTCGGCGATAATTACTTTCCCCCGAAACATTGGGTCATTAAAAAAGGCTCGGAAATTACCGAGGAGTGCCATCCAAACAAAACGCTTGAATGCGCTTGCGGCGTGAATGTGTCCACGAAGAAATGGCAATTAAGGCATGGGGCCACGAACGCATGGCGTGTATTAATACCGTGGATGAGTTTGGTAACTGTTGTGGTGCCGTACAATACTGATGGGAAGTTCAGGTGCGGTCACTGTGTACTGTTGGAGGAAGTGGAATTATGAACTTAACCCAAACCCAAGGCGGCATAAAATGACCGAGGAAAGCAAAGCGAAGCACACGGAGGGGAATCTGGTAATAGGTGCTCCAGGAGAGTACGGGATAACGCTGTATGCAGATAACGTGCGGTTGAAAGATGATCCACATTATCCCGCAATGGTAGCAAACTGCTACGACCCTACTAATCAATTTACCAACGCAGAATCACACGCCAACGCTGCCCGCCTTGTCAAGTGCTGGAACTGCCACGATGAGTTGGTGGAGGCGTGTAAATCTGCTTTATCATGCTGCGCATTCGCTGTCGGCTCGATGAAGACTAAAGATTTATTAAAAGCCGCCCTTGCCAAAGCCGAGGGGAGCGAGTGACCATGCCAGCGGGTGAAATCAACGGAGCCCATTACGACGCATGGCTTGAAAAACCTTATCAGATCAGGGCCTGCCAGATACCGGAATGCGAAGTGTGTGGGACAAAGAGCGAAGACGATTTGATTGACGGGTTATGTGGCGAATGTGAAGCGGAACAAGAAACAGAAACCAAGGAACAGGAGGCGATATGATGAATCACCCAACAGCAGTCAAGATACTACTATTTACACAGAGCTGGCGCAATATCTCAGACACAATGGAAGCGTTGGCTCGGAAGCAACACAAGCAACACAAGGAACACAACTATGGGAAGGCACAAAAAAGTACCACAGGACAGGAGGCAACTCCATCTGAGACTTGTGGCGTTGGAAACAGACTTGCAGAACACTTTTGAAGCGTTGATCGAAGGGCAAGTGCATCAAGACAAAAAGATTGTCGGGTTGCAAGAAATCTACAATTACATCGAGAAACACATCAATGACCACGGAACAGTCAGAATCAGACAATTAATAACAAAGATGATTAGAGAACATAAAGACTGGAGGCAGATGCTATGGGAAATGGCAGGAGAATTGACGGGCAAGGACAGAAGTTTCGACAACTACAGAAAGACAGCGGCATAAAACCAGGCACATTCTGGCCATCCGTGATCGTGGCCGGATGCGTAGTAGCGGCCACCACTATAGCAATCGCGTATCTGATAATCAGTTGAGAAAGGAACAATGATGAAAAATGTAACATTAGGAAAGAAGTACAAAGACACAGTATCTTGCTATGAAGGCGTAGCGATGTGTGAAACAAGGTGGCTCAATGGCTGTGTGCGCGTCGGGATGCAAAGCAAAGTAAATAAGGACGGTAAGTTGCCCGATCTTATGGAGTTTGACGTCCAACAGCTTGAGATAGTCAAGGAAGCAAAAGAAAGTTTGGAGCCTAAGAAAAAATGTAAGGGAGGCGACCCCAGCTTCACGCCAAAACAAAATTAACATATCTGATAATCATTTAACCAAAACAGAGCAGGAGAAAAGAAATGGGACTAAACGATTGGGAAATCGCAGGGTTAATAGCTGCGGCTATATTGGTGCTGATACTGATAACAGCATTAACATTATGCCTTGTTGTCGAAATGCCACTTGGATGGAAGGAAACGAAAGCAAACATAAAAAAGCAAGAGGCGGTCACAGATTATATTAATAGTGGCAAACCTTTGACCGTGCAGGTGTTATACAACAAAGAATGACAACCAGATAACCAAAGCGGGTGCGGCCCGGAGGTTTTCCCCCTCCTCCCTCCTTGGCCTTCGACTCGTGCCCGCAAAACACAAGGAGCAGATGAATGGCGTTTCAAAAGATCGAAGTAACATTGAAGGGTATTAGTCCATTACTGATGAACAGATACCCAATGGTGGAACCTGACCCACCGCTTGCGAAAAGAACACCAGAGGAGCAAGCAGAGCATGCTGCATACCGGACGAACGGCAGCGAAAATGAGTTGTACGTTCCGGGCACAAACATTCAAAGAGCATTGGTCGGGGCAGCAGCTTTCAGTAAGAAGGGACGCGGGACATTGACTAAAATTGCAGCGGCCAGCCTGTTTGTAACGCCTGAGATCATAAGTCTGGGAGTCTCTGAATATACCATAGACAGCCGCCCTGTAGTTATTCAGCGCGCTCGCATAGTAAGGCACAGGCCAAAGCTGGATGAATGGCAAATTACTTTCACTATCGAGTACGATAATGTGCTCCTAAAAGAAACCGAGGTGCGACGGATTGTTGATGATATGGGGCAACGTGTTGGGTTGCTTGACTTTAGGCCAGAGCGTAAAGGATCATTTGGACGATGTGTAGTGATTGAATGGAAGAAATAAATTAAGGCCAGGCGTGGCACGGTCCGGCATGGCTATGCGGGGCGAAGTTAGGCATGGCGAGGCGAGGCATGGTACGGCGAGGCATGGTCAGGCGAGGCCAGGTGCGGCTTGGTGAGGCAAGGCAAGGTAGGGCTTTTAAAATAGGCGAGGCGGGGCCAGGTCCGGCGGGGCGTGGTGAGGTGAGGCGCGGTAAGGCAAGGTTATTAACCAACTAACAACAAGGAGAAAAACATGACAGAAATAATGGAAGCGTTTGAAAAAGAGTTACGCGAGGTCATTAACCGCGCAGGTATCAAACAGTTCACCGAGGATTTAACTCACGCTTACAACAACAACATGACCGACTTTCAAAAGCGCCGGTTTGCTTTGAGCATAGTGGATGAAATATTGAGAGAAACACCAAGCGAGCTGGGCGAAGACAGAACATGGGAATGGTTAGTGCAGAATCTATGGCTACAAAAACCCATCCGCACCGGTATTTTGATGTACTACCGGATGGCGGGTTAACCCAAACCAAGGAGGCAAGAGAAATGAATGAGAATCCTTTTAAACCAGCGAGTGAGTCACCTAAGAGACTCAAGATGTTTATTTTCGGGCCGGAAGGTAGCGGGAAGACGTTGTTGGCGTTGCAGGCTAACGGGGTGACTGTGATCGACTGCGAAAAAAGCACAACCCCGTACGGCGGAGATTACCAATTCCACGTTAACCACGTGACCGACTTTAGAAGCGTTGTAGCCTCAGTTGAATGGTTGGCAGAAAACAAACATCCATATCGGACGTTAGTAATCGACCCCATCACAATACCCTGGGAATCGTTGCAACAAGAATTTGCCGACCAGCGACATGAAGAGGAGGCAGTCCTTAAGCCCGAAAAGCGCAACGCTGGGTATAAGGACAGTGGGTATTATACACAACCAAATGACTGGACTCCGCTTAAGCGACCGTGGAAAAAACTCATGCGACTACTAACCAGTCTTGACATGAATGTGATACTTACCGCCCACCAGAAAAACCTCTATGCCGACCAAGGTGTTCTGAGGAAAATTGGCGTTACGTTTGACGGAGAGAAGGGGTTGGGGTATGTGTTTGACACTGTAGTTAGATTGGAGGAGTACAAAGGGGAATACACATGTAAAACCATAAAACAGCGAGTGACTCCGGGTAAACCTAAATTACCAGACTCATTCGAGACATCTTTCGAGGTATTCAGTAACCTTTACGGGGAGGCACTTACCCGCGAGGCGAAGCCGATTGAGTACGCGACCACGAAGCAGTTAGACCAAATCGGACGCCTGATTGAGTATCTAAGATTCTCCCCAGAATCCGTGATGAAGGCATTGAGATCGTATCATGTCGAGTCTATTGCCGAACTAACCGCTGAGGATGCCGCTACTATTATTACAACGATGGAGGCGACGAAAGAAAAAAGAATTCAAGGCTCGCACGAAGCCGGTAGAAGCAGCGAACGCGATCCATTGATGTGTGATTACACTGTTGCAAAGGCGATTTACAGGGACATCGAGGACTCAGGTGGCGACAAAAAAGCGTGGTTGAAAAAGTATGGAGTGACCACGTTTAAGGACAAAATAACCATGGAGCAGGCACTGGCGATCTGCGCCGAGCTTGCTCAAATCATTAAACAGAAAGAGGCAGCATAATGGGAAAACACAATTGGGATGAAATTGATGAAAACGAAGAGTCGAGACCAATCATTCCGGCAGGTGAGGAACCTTTATTCGAGGTAACAGGTGCCACAGATAAAATCTCTCAAACGTCCGGGAATGACATGATTGAGTTATACGCAGTAGTCATAGAGGGCGAGTACGCAGGGATGGGATTATATGACTACATCGTGTATGACACCAATGAGCCAGATGAAAAGAAAGGAAAAAAAATTCAAGGGCTGGCGAAGCACAAGCTAAAGGGGCTTGGTGTCCCCTTGATTGGTTACGATAACCCAAGGGCCGAAGCTGTGCATGGGAAACGAGCATACATTACCGTTGCCGAGGATGAGTATAAAGGCAAGCCCAAGAACATCGTTGCTAATTATGGCCGGGGCTATCGCGCATATGACGTGGTAGAACCTGCTGAGGCACCCGCACCCGCAACCACCAACGACGAGGATGTTCCGTTCTAATGAATAAACTACCCGACATGCCAAAGATAGTCATCGATACGAGGGAGCAAAAACCCTATAAGTTTAAAAATTCAATAAAAGCGGCCCTCTGTGCCGGTGACTATTCTTTGGTTGGGTACGAGGACAAAGTAACCGTGGAACGTAAAAGCAAGGCAGATGCATACGGGTCATTATCGGGCCGCGTGGATAAAAAGACAGGACGTAATAACCGAGAGCGATTTGAGCGAGAGTTTATCAGATTAACATCATATGAATTTGCAGCAATAGTCATTGAGTGTAGCTTAAAATCATTCATCAAACCACCCCGCTTTTCAAAATTAAACCCCACCGCCGCAATCAACACGCTCATAAGCTGGTCTATCAGATACAACATACATTTACACTTCGCGGGTGACCGGCGACACGGAATGGCGATGACACATAAATTACTAAGACATTATTGGCGGAATAAAATCCTTTATACGAAAGAGGGTGACAGTGGAAACACAACCGATCAGGTCGAATTACATACAAATAACAAGGTTGTGAACTATGAAAACGGAGGTGTTATTACAACGGCTCGATAAAGTTAGGCAAACCGAAAAGGGTTGGCAGGCGTGTTGTCCGGCGCACGATGATAAAGCACCATCGTTAAGTATCAGCAACGAAGACGGCAAGACACTCCTACACTGCCACGCCGGATGCTCCACGCAAGACGTGGTTGCCGCACTCGGCATAAACCTGGCTGACCTTTTCGAAGACAACGGCGAAGACAAAAAGAGCACAAGGAAAAAGAAACAGGCGCGACACGAAGGGTTGAATTACGAGGTGTTATGTTTGCCAGACCCCGAAAATCCAGGCAAATATAACGAAAAGAAAATTGCACTACCATATAACAAGGTTATGGATAAATTAATACGCATAGTAAAAGATAATATGGCGACGGTCGATGGAATTGTGTTCGCAATACCGCATGAACGTGGGGATAAAATCGACTTTCTGGAACGCCCGGCAGATTTCTTCGGACAACTCGGCATACAATCTAAATCTGCACCGGACTGGACGAAGCACCTATCCCGCGCTATGACCCAGGGGGAAGCATATTCGCGGATCAAACAACACTTGACAGCATACCGAGGCGTTGAGTCAGCGCCGCACTGTCCATCCATGCGGGGCATCTACTATAATCACCCCGAACTACCGCCGATGGACGAGGTAGACGAACCGATGATGGATTATTTCCTCAACCAATTTTGTCCCGAAACGCCAGAAGATAAAGCGTTAATCCTCGCACTGTTTCTCACGTCCGTATGGGGCGGCACAGAATCGCAACGACCTGCGTTTGTCATCTCATCACCTGACGGGCGCGGCTCCGGCAAGTCCTCCCTGGGTGAAATGGCGGCAGCACTCCTGAACCAAGACCCCATTTCCGGCAGCACAAAAGGCGACATGGAAGAACTACTCAAGCGTATTTTATCACCCATTGGTATGACCTCACGCATTGTTCTGTTTGATAACGAGGTCGGACGAGTGTCATCAGGCCAGTTAGCGGGTTTAATCACCACACGAACGATCTCAGGCAAGCGCATGTACCACGGCGAGGGGCGACGCCCTAATAACATCCTCTGGGTCATCACTCTTAACACACCCACGCTCGACAGTGATCTTGCGTCACGTTGCATCCCTGTTTCCGTAGTGCGCCCTAAACAAACAATCGCGGGATGGAAATCAAATGTAATTGAGACACTCGACCAGTGGCGATGGGAATTAATCGCCATGCTCATACATATGTTGCTGCAACCGACTGACCCCATCCGTACCCGCACCCGGTGGGCAACTTGGGAACAGGATGTGTTGTCCAAAATCCCCGAAAAATACGGCAACATCACAGACATACAAGCGTTAATCGTAAACCGTCAGCGTGAGTTTGATGATGAGGCAGATGAAATTGCCCTAATCCATGACGGGTTCGAAGGGCTGATAAGGCATGGGGGATATGACCCTAATGATGCATACCCATGCTTCATCCCTAACTCAAAGGCTGCGGACGTGTACATAATCGCCACAGGTTCCAGGGCGCGCAAAAATACGGCACTTCGGGAACTAAAAAACATGGCCAAAGAACAGATAAAAGAACTGCAAGAATATCGCCATTACCAATATGGAAGAGGTTTTTTATGGCTGTCAAATATAGCAGTCGGAGGCGATGAAAACATAAGAGTCATTAAAAATGATCTATTTTAAGCACAAAACCATGTCAACAATGTCAGACATGACGCTCTGCCACATTGTACCCTTTCACATGAAAAATAAAATAAAATATTACTAAGTACCCACAATGCAATTTGCGTCATGTCTGGCATGTGGGGTATGAACAAAACCCAAAACCACAAGGAGCAGATGAATGAAAAAGCCAGAAACAGAAATTAAAGCATTTATTGAAACAGAGAAAAAGTGGGACACGGAGGAGGAGTTTATCGATACTGGATATTCCAGTTGTGCCCTTTGTGTTTTTCATGGGGTAAGTTTTTTGTGCGGTGATTGTGACCCTTGTGTGCTGGAGAACTGTGGAGTCAAACGAGACGAGGCAGCATTGTTTTTAGACATGCTTCCAATGTCAGGCGATAAATGGAACACAGCAGTCATGCGACTGGTACTTCAAAAAGTCAGGCCTGAGATGGAGCGAAGGGAGGTCAAGCGGTTAGAACGTGAAGCCAAAGCCGCCAAGGCCAAAGAGCCGGAGCGGATTGTGTGGGAGAAGAGGAAGGGGTACACCTGCGATTGCGCTTATATGCACATCTTAGTGCGTATTGGTTATGACAAATATCAGTGGGTAGTTCCGTATACCAATACCTATTTTAGCTATGTAGGTGACGCACAGGAAACAATTGATTATGCTGTCAAGGTAGGATATCCCGTAACTGTCTACGACACCCACACCGCCGCCCTCCAGTACATCATCGACCAGGAAGCCGGCAAGCAGCCTAAGCCGTGGACGGAGTATAGCGCAAAGACAGACAAATGCCCCGTGTACAATCACGATAAATACTACGTGTTTATAACTGGTGACGGTTCCAGTAATTGCGGTGGCCCTTATCTGCTTTCAAGTAGGTCGTCTGGATTCAGTTGGGTTATGCCGGGCCATCTGGCCTTTTGGGAGCATGATGTAGATTCTGGGCAAAAGGCCCTTAAAAATGTCATGATATGGGACAAGGACGTGCGGCTGTTTGAGTGTAACAAGGTGTTAGACGCGATCGAATGCATGCGAAGGATTGTGATGGAGCGAGAGAGGGCGGGGAAATGAACCAGACGGTGTGTAATGAATGTGGTGAAATATTCGATGCAGTGAAAATAATTATTCAAGTCGGTGGTCATTGTGTAGTGCTCGCCGTTGAAAGTGTTGGTGTGTACGGTCAAGCCCTTAGCGATACACGCATAAATAAAAACGCTGACATCTGCTACGTGTGCATCGAAAAAGCATTGAGGGAGAAATATGGAAGCAATTGAGATAACCATTCCCGGCGCCGATCCCGTAACAAATATCTGGATACGGCCCTTATTTTCATGTGTCAAATTAATGAAAGAAAAGGGACATGGCAAAAGCTAAAATGGTGGTGGATATGGTGGGGCTTAGAGTTATACCAAACCCAAAACATCCCGGACTTATAAGAATGTTGCCGCTATATGCGAGCAAGCGAGCAGCGTTGAGGGATGGAAGGAAGTTCAAGAATTTAAGATATGTTGAGTTTGAGGCAGGAGTCGAAGGAAAAAAACAATGACCGAGAAAACCGAAACTTTACTCTGCTGGATCGTGGCGGTGATCGCGTTTTGCTTAATGCCGGAATTGGCGGCTGATGATATGCGGGTGGATCGTGAAACGGATATGGAGTGGACGGAATGAAATTCACGTATTTAAATCAACCTCCGAAAAAATACACATTCCAACAACCCGCACTAAAAGCGTGGGTTGAAATGAATTGCAGTGGGAAGGTGCTAAATTTATTCGCTGGCAAAGTTAAGCTTAACGTGAATGAGGATAGAGTCGATATCGATAAAAAAGTTCCAGCGGATTATTATATGGACGCGTTCGCTTTTGTTTCCATGGCGTTACGACGCGGGATGAAGTATGACACAATCATCCTAGATCCTCCATATAATTTGAGAAAAAGCAGGGAGAAATATGGTGGGCGGTGTATCGGATCATTCACGAAAATAAAAAACGCAATAACTCAAATATTAAATAAAGGTGGCATCGTAATCACTCTGGGGTATGACACCGTAGGGATGTCAAAGTGCAGAGGTTTTACTAAGGTGGCTATATGCATAGTGTGTCACAACGGAGACCACAACGATACATTATGCTTAAAAGAAGAGAGATGTGAAGTGCAGCAACCGGATATTTATTTTAACCAGCAAAGAAAGGAGTGAGCCATGAGTAAACCCCACAAGCTACGACGGTATACAGCCAATAAGGTTCTGTCTTATCATCCTTATTCAGATAAGTTCAAGTGGTGTATGGATAAACCAGTTGAAAAGCTCGAAACAGCCAACGCTGACTTACTCGCGATGCTGAAACGGATTGTAGATTGGTTTGAAGATGACATTCGTGGCGGTGAAGAAGGTGAAATGTTCGATGAAGCAAAAAAGCTAATCAAATCACTTGAGAAGGAGGCGACCGATGACTAAACAAACAAAAGAGTTAAGCTATTCACATTCAAGTAACGGGTTATGGGCAATAACTGACCGTCTAAGAAAAGAACATGGAAGATATGCCCTTGCAGAAGCAATCGAAAGAATCACTGAGGTTGCAAACGAAGACTATGCAGACATTCATATCACTTTAACTGACAGCGAAGTGCGTATCATCATTGGCCCACAAATAAAGGAGGCGACCGATGAATGAGGTTAAAGAACATCCGATATCGTTTCAGGGGTGGGGAATCCGGGCGATTTTGGAGGACCGGAAGACTGAAACTCGGCGGGTGATTAAAATGCCGATACTGGAAAACACTGGCATGCCCGGTGATTATACACCCGCCAACCGCCCTGAAAGCTGGGGCGAACAAGATGAATATTGGGCGATGATGGATATGGGATTCATTGAAACGTACCCCACGGGCATTAAGTGTCCCTACGGTAAACCCGGCGACCGGCTGTGGGCACGCGAGAGTTTCTATGTAGTTGATCTGCCGGGTATGGGCGACAATCCATGTTTGATTTATGATGATGAGTACCAAAAATGTTACGATCTCGATGACGAAGGCGAGTATACCACGCAAGTTAAAAAAATACCCGTAAGGCCGTGTTTCCAGCGGTTTGGGCACAAACCCTCTATTTATATGCCACGATGGGCCAGCAGGATAACGCTTGAGGTGACAGACGTGGGGGTTGAGCGGGTGCAGTGGATTACAGCCAAAGATGTAGAGGCAGAGGGATTGGACGTTGTTGGTAATTTACCCCATCCGATAAGCCTCCCAAAGAACTATCCCAAAAGCAAATATAACAAATTGATAGAGGAGATTGCCAGAGAACATATATGGAAACCCTTGTGGGATTTGATCAACGCCAAACCGAAGCCGATGATGAAGGGCGGGGTGATTACGCATTATGTGAGTTATCCGTGGGAGGACATCCAGGAAACGCGGGAGCACCGGGGTTTGAAGTGGTTTGTGAAGGGGAACCCTCATGTTTGGAGAGTGCAGTTTAAACGGATACAGGAGGCGACCGATGATACCGATTAAGTTTATGGTCTACAATACAATATCAAAAGAATGGACATATTTTGATACACCACGATTCGATTGGGTTCATGATAAATTAGCCGTGACTTTCACAAACGTGACCGGGAACAAATTGATGCTGAGGGGGTATACGGAACCTTATCAATTTACCGGCCAGCAAGTCTACGAACAAGAGATTTACGGAGGCCACATTCTCTGCGACCTAATTAACGACAGTAAGGTCGAGGTATATTTCGAGGACGGAGGGTTTATGGTACAACCAGACGGTCAGTCACCATTGTTGCTATTCGACTGGCTTGACAATGCCCCAGCAGGCACAACAATAATCGGCCACCGCGCCACGAACCCCGACATGTTGGAGGCGACCGATGATACCTAAGTTTATGGTGTGGGATAAAGATAGGGAAGAGTTTTCTACAAGTGGAAACCTTATGATGGACATGAATGGAATTTTATGGTGGCAGTTTGGATATGGCATAACACCGATTACAGAGCAAGACCGCTTTATTCTTTACCCCCTCACAACCGCGCACGACTCGAAGGGGGTAGAGATATATGCAGGGCATATCGTAGAGTTTATAGTCTGTGCTAAAAACGCAAACGGAACAATAAACTTGAATGAATCTGTAACAGAAACCAGGGTTATTGAGTGGAACGATACATGGTGTCAATGGAACGTCAATCAACATACAGCCAAGAGAATGACAACCATCGGCCACATAGCGACCGAGCCGGAGAAGATGGAAGGAGAGGATGGATGATTAAGCATAAAATAAGAGTTGGAAAAGAAATAATATGTCCTGTGTGTAAAAAGAAAAAAGCCCCGTGGGGCCGGTCAATATCAGATTATACGTATATGAGCTATTGCAACTATGACACATGTGAGGCGTACATGAAAGAGCCTAAACCAGATACGTTATTTCCAGGAGAAACCAATGACTGACCGATACAAATTCCGAGGGAAGGATATTAAGACAGGAGAGAGGGTGTTTGGGGACTTAATTAAAGACGGAAACAAAAGATGGATAAATGATAGCGATGTTTCGGTATTTACCAATTCTGGCGTTGTCTGGGTTGCGTGTCAAGCGGTGGAGGTAGACCCCGCCACCGTGGGGATGTTTACGGGGTTGAAGGATAAGAATGGGATGGATATTTATGAGGGGATGTGGGTAAAGCACGAAATTATGAGAGAAACTTACAAATACAGCAATGATGGTAATCCATTTGAGAACGACATTGGAGTGACGATGGATGACCCTCTTGGGTCCCGGTTCCATGCGTTTATTTATGGACACGTGGCAATCAGGAAGTCAACTGGACAAGTGATTGTAGTCGATAGGGTTGAGCTGTGCGACGATTGCGATTCTTGTTTTTACCCCGATGAACCGCAAGAATGGAATCCAGATTACTACAGACTTAGGTGCACTGAGGAGCGTACTGAGGTGACCGACACCTCGGAACTACTGGAGGGCGAGGAATGATATACCCAATAAAGCCTTATAGAAGTTGGAGTGACTTACCGGATTATTTTAAATTACCTTCTACTGGAAAGCGTTGGACACGTCCAATTGGAAGTGTAAGCAAAGCAACCAAACGAAAGGTAGAGTGATGGCTTTCTGGGCATTTCTAAGTTTTATAACGTTGTTGTTTATCGAACATGTACTTGTTGAAATACTAAAAGAACTAAAGAAGTTAAATAACAAATGAACACCCCACCGCAGGTTCAAATCCTGCCCTCTGCCTTAAATGAGTCCGAGAGCCGCCAGACGGTGATTAGGACTCGTGGCAGAGGTGATGGTGCTTTGTTTTTAGGCAATGCTTTTGAGCAGAGCACAAACTATGACATTGCCTCTGCGTACAAAGGGTTTGGCGGTTGTCCCAGCCTGGCGAAACAACCGTCGTATTAAACTTTAACAAGAGCAAAGGAGAATGATGATGATGCTTAATGGTCATTTATCAGACCCAGTAAAAATGAAGGAGTTTATTCTTGGATTTAATTAAAAAGATAACAGATTAAGAAAGGGATTATGATGAATACTCAAGTAGAGGTTTTTATGCTTCAAGCAAAAGCTTTTGGATGGAGTAAGCGCAGGTTAAAGGAAGTAAGGGCATTATTGCACTGTCTGACGATACGCCCTTATAGGTTTAAACAACAATCGTATCCAGGATATTATAATACTACAGCTACACCAACAATAATCAGAGGAGCACTTCAATGAGTAAAGACAAACAGCAAGCGGTGATTTTAGATGTAGAAAAGATAAAGAAAGAGAGGCAGAGAATATATGATAGGTATTATTCTGTTCCTGACACACACGCAGCACAATATTCAATGTTAATTATAGACATTGAAGGCGGCGTGGTAGCGTCCGGGGTGTGCTAATCTCAACTACTAACGGGATTAGCACTTCCGCTTTTAGTAATGGCAGAGGCCCCTATGGGGTGAAATCTGTGACTCCAGCAGGAGCCAATGGCGAGTCATTTACGGAAACTATCCTGCCCTCTGCTTTTAAACTTTAACAGATGAAAGGATTGAATGATGTTTAAGGCAGGTCAAAAACTACGGAGAATTTATATTAATGACGATACCCTCCCATACGAGGTTGGTAAATACGGAGTTATTGATATTGAAATTGTTTTTGAAAGTGGGCAAATGGCTGGCGTTGCATGGGCGCGAGTAATAAATAAAGATCGCCCCATGGTGGTTGTGAACCTTGCAAAAATACAAGAGGTGGAATTTAAGGAGCAAGAAGATGAGCAGTTATGAACAATGGATATTAGGTGGCATCGGTGTATTCTGTATTGGATTAGCAACGATTCTACACAAACTTGACAAAATCATAGAACTACTGGAGGTGTTGAAATGAGTGACGACATGAAAACTAACCAGGCTGTGATATTGGATGATGCGGCAAGAAAAAGGGTGTCGCAGAGACAGAAAGCAATATTCGATAGCGAGCTTACTTGTGGGGAACGTGCAGGTAAATACTCTCTTCTCATAGTCGATATCCTCAACGGCGACTACTCCACCCCGGCACCGACCCCGCAGTTAGACTATTGTAAATTACGACAGGAATTGATCTGCTTGCATGATGATTATTCCGAAGGAAGCATGACAAAAGACAGTTATGTTATCCAGTTGGACTTGATTATTACTGAATTCGGCAGAATTCCTGCACCGACAGGGCATGAGAATCCAGCCTTTCTTGATGGTGAAGAATACGCAACAGCAGAATTTGCTAAACAATTCCACTGCTTGCTTGATGGATCTGATTCGAGCGGTGATTATGGTGTCCCTGAATTGCAGCGACTTAAAGAACGTATCGTTACGCTGTTGAAAACGCCACCAACCCCGCTGATGGGGATTGATACAAAGGAGTGGTGGAGGAAGATAAATGATGTTTATTTTGTTGGTGGTCACAACGAAAATAACCCTCATAAGTACCGAAAGGTATTTGCTGATCTCCTCACCGCCATTGAGGAAGCGCGGGGTTGGTGGCGGCGGCATGTGGTGGTAGATTGCAATGGCCATGGTGATGTGAAGCAGTTTTGGTGTGTTTTCGACACAGTGAAATTAAGGGCCGTTACGTACGGTAGTGAGGATTTGCTTTTCTACAACACCGAAGAACTCGCCCAAACCAAAGCCGACGAGCTGAATGGGGTGGGGGTGAAAGAGAAGGGATGGACAACCAGAGTGAGATGGGACGGTATGCATAATTTATATACACCGAACAAGGATGTTGCTGGTCAGGTACAAGAGTGGGCCGCTAAGGACATCCTCGACCTCATCAACAAGCAGGAAGGGTAAGGTGGATGATCTTCAAGACAACTTACATTGAATACGTATGTGATTTTTGCGGATGTGCAGAGCATTTTATCCCCCCAAAATCAGATGTAATGGCTCGGTCGTATGGCTGGACAATTACCAAAGACGGGAAACATTTTTGTGTTGATTCCTGTTATGTGCAATACAAAAACGAGCAGAAAGGCGGTGAATGATGTTTAACATAGCAAAATGGCGAAAGATTTTAGCAGAAATTAAGAAATGGGGGCCTTGTGAATTAACGCCACCTACTAAAGACATAACCGCCCTTGAAGCTGAGAACGCTGAATTGGTAGTGCAACTCAATGCAGAAACAGAGCTTACCCAAATGCACGTTGATGAGTACAATGATGCTAACGCCGAGAACGCGAAGCTGCGGTGGTTGTTGAATGAAATACCCCAAGGTGAACTTCCGGAATATCTACGTGAAAAAATCCAGGAGCACTTAAATGAAACTTAAAAAGTGCCCCCAGTGTGACATTAAACCCTATAAGTTAGGATGGCCGGATGCTTGGCGTTGTCCAGTATGTAAGACGGTATTGGTCAAGGTGAAAACATGAAACCCGACAAGCAAAAAGAATACTACGATGAGTTTATCACATGGAGCAAGGAAAAGATCAACGCTGAGGTTGCGAGGGCGTTGGGGTGTAAGGTCGGCAGATCGTTTGCTAAGTCGGTTTATCAGTGCTACTGCGTAGATAGGCCCCATGGCATATGGCCTCCGGGACTCAAACTTTACTCCACCTCCGTTGATGCTGTGCTGGAGGCTGTGGAGGGGGTGGGGATAAAACATTATCGTATAAATGTTACTGAGAAATATCAAGTTGTGTTTTACATAAACTATACCTTTGGCAAAAGCAATATTCATGAGTGGGTCGATGTTGGATGTTTTGACACTCTTGCCCTCGCTCTGTGCTTCGCGGTGTGCTGGTATACGAGGATGAAGGAGGGGGAATGATGATAATAATACTAATTATTATATTTACAGTCTGCGTATGGGTAGTAATGGCTTGGGTGGACTCAACGGCGACAAGTAATGAGCTGTATTGGTTCTACTGCCACAAATGCGACCACGTATGGTGCGAGAAAACAATGGAATGGATCACTTGTCCTCTATGCGATACAGCAAATGTAATGTTTACAGGCGACAACCCTAAACTATAGACACATAATGACTAACCTCCTATCCCTACTAATAGCAATCTCAATGGAATACACAGGGGAATAAGATGAAATTTAGAGACTATAAAACTTTTAGCTACCCAACATCAGACTCTCATCCTGAGCCGCCTTTTAAGTGTTGGAATTGCGGTTCATTCAAGATGTATTTTTTCTGGGGAACTCCCTATAACCATGAAAAAGAGTACAAATGTAGGGCTTGCCGTAAGTTTACAACAATAGTCGTCTACAACACACTTGAAAAAGTCATTAAACACACAATCGCAGAATTAAGGGAATGGCGTATAGATGGCTATTCTCAGACTTTGATTTGCAAGCTGTATCACACGATAAACCATTTCGACGATAGGTTGAGTGGGCTGAACTACAATTGCTATATCTGCCCCCTATCTTGGCTACACCCGAATCCGCGCGACAGAGAAGGTAGTGGACGAACGTATGGTTGCCACGATTGGGAGTACTATAATAATCCATACCGCCGAGGGACTAAAGAGTGGCAAAACAACTTAATTACAAAACTTAAAAAACTTCTTAAGGTCATAAAAGAGGAGGGGATACAGGCATGACTCTTAATATTATCGCCCTCTTAACAGCAATATCGATGGAATACTCAGGCACCTACTGGCGGCAGTACCAGCACCTAATGCCGGAGTGTCGCGCAGGGCAGGATTTAAGAGAGGAAGTTGTAATAGGTGGTATAATAGAACCATGAAACTTAGAACCGCTGTAAAAGAGTATAAACTGCACGTCAAGCTGACCCGTTCGGTCAAGTCGAGCAAGAAGGTCGGCGGGATACTGGACGTGTTTGCAAAGACGTTGCCGCCGGGCATTGATCTGGCGAAAGTGCGGCCTACTCATATCACAAAAGCGATCCATTATTGGAGCGAGCAGGGGAATCATGTCAACTCGATTATCGTTAAGATCAAGCTGGTAAGCGGGTTCTGGAAGTGGTGTATTGATAGTGAGTTCACAGATTCGTATCCGATAAGGAAAATCCACCGACTTAAACCCATCGAGACTGCACCGCATAATGTAATCAGCCATGCTGAGTTTGAGAGGTTGCTCGGCAGTATGGATAAAATGTACGAAGCGGGGAATGTGGGGGTGAAACAGTGGGGTTTTTTTGTGGCCCGTGGGCGGGTTCTCGTGACTCTTGGATACAAATACGGGCTGAGACGTGGTGAAATATTAAAGCTCAAGCGCCGTGATGTGGATTATGAGAAGCTACAACTGTTCATCGAGGGCAAAGGAGGTAAGCAGGCGCTTATACCGTTTAGGGGTGAAGACAAGGGCATCCTGGATGAGTTAGATGCTCTGGCCGAGGGTTACGGCTCCCGATGGTTGATCTGTACTACCACTGGGCTGCAATACACCGAAGGATCGATGCATCGATGGTGGAAAAAGGCGTTGAAGGTGGCCGGGCTGCCAGATTATTACAGGTTCCACGATCTGCGGCACAGTTTCGCGACCCGGTTTATCCGCAAGAATATAAACATAGCGGTAGTGCAAAAACTAATGCGGCATTCCAGCGTACAAACGACGATGCGATACGTGCACTTGGACAATGCGAGTCTGCGGGATGCTATTGATGAGGTTTATGGAGAAGATAATGGCACAAATAACAACAAATAAAGACACGCTTACAATCCCCGAAATCACCGGCGAACATTTAATAGCATTGATCCGTGGGTTCGAATCCCACCCTCTCCGCATACTTACAGGAGAACGAGTTATGACTACGATTACCCACAATGGCACAGGACGTGAGGAAGCTGTTAAAAATGTTGCCGAGGAGTTCGTGTACTATCTCCTTGGTGGACAGGATGATGGGGATTTGGATTACGTGATTGAAGCATGCAGGGAGCTTGAAACGATAGACCGGGCTTGATGTCCGGTCTTTTTGTGTGGTGAAATAGATAAAAAAATGAAAAGAACGTTATATGCCTGCGAGAATTGTGGTCAAGAGTCATTATTAATCGGTGGTGACGAAAATCGCCGGACGTTTCATTGTCAGTTATGTTCTTTACGAGTCGGCGGATATGTTGTCACGCCACACCGTAAAATATGGACGCGAGGCAACGATAGCAAGAAACTAATCACCGGGGCACCTTTGGATTTACCCAAGATATAGTGGGGTGAGTGAATAAAATAGCTATATCTTGGGTTTTCGCTTGACTTTCGCCCTCAAATATGGTATAATGCGTCCGTGACATAATCAAAATGTGTTCTTTTGGATTTGGAAAGGTTCTCTTTTGGTCGGATTTTGCGTAAATTGCGGCGAGCCAATCATTAATGAATATTTAGGGCGGTATGTCCTTGTCGATGGGGTTGAACAGTTGACCTGCTTGTCTTGTAGGTTTGATGATGTGACCGATCCATTTCATATAGATTCACCAGAGCAACAAGAAACCTATTACGATACGTCCCCTACTGAAATAGCCATGGCGGATGGGTTTAGTTATTTCACGGTAGACCCATGAAAGAGACTGCCCGACACAGAGAGGCGTTTGAGTGGTATTACGGGTTAGGTGAGAAGCGCAATATTGTGGTGGTGGCCGGTAAGTATGGCGTAAGCGAAATGACACTTGCCCGGTGGTCAAAGGAATTCGAGTGGCAGAAGCGGATTTTAGATCGCGATAAAAAGATTGCAGACGCAATTGAAAAGAAAGCCGACACCAAAGAGATTAACCGCAAGCTCAGGATGTTGCGGTTCATTGATGATATTTACGAGGGCAACGAGTCTAAGATTAAAGGGATGGATGTCGAGGGCGTGTCTGACTTGATTGCATTGAGTAAGCATGAGCAGCTATTAAGCGGTGAGGCGACGGAGCGGAGTGATGACAAGATCAGGGTAATACTACCAGAGGGTATGGATGGAAGCAAGCTTTGACTTCACTCGGCTACCAGAGATTGTGAATGATGCTTATTATTCGCTCTTTGAAAATCAGGATAGGTATTTAGTTCTCTATGGGAGCGCTGGCAGCGGTAAGTCGTATTATGCGGCGCAAAAGAAGTGGGTCAAAATGCTTTGGGGCGTAAGCCAAGGTTACCGTCTTAGAGTGCTGTGTATACGCAAAACAGCCCCATCATGCAGGCGGTCAGTGTTCGCGTTGTTGAATAAGTACCGCATTGAGTGGGACATCGACGAAGCGCACGTCAATCGCACTGAAATGACTATTACCATGCCTAACGGTAACGACTTCATATGTGCCGGGTTGGATGATCCAGAAAAATTAAAGTCTATCGAGGGTGTTACGGATATATGGGTTGAGGAGGCAACTGAATTAACACTGGATGACTTTCGACAGCTTGACTTGCGATTGCGAGGGAAAACCGACTTAATAAAACAAATGGTGCTTTCGTTCAACCCCATTAGCGTACTCAACTGGGCCTATAAAGAGTTTTTCGAGAGCAAAAAAGAAAATTGCACCATTCTGAAAACAACCTATCGGGACAACCGATTTATCGATCAAGAGTACACTCGCGTTCTTGAAGGCTTAAAAGATGAAGATGAGAACTATTACAAGATTTACGCATTAGGTGAGTGGGGTGTCCTTAAGAACCTTATTTACAGTAATTGGGATATACCGGCCACATGGCCAGATGCGTTTGACGATACGATATATGGGCTTGATTTCGGGTATAACAATCCGTCGGCATTAATAGAGATCAACTGGCGTGATGATGAGCCGTGGGGTAGGGAGCTGCTTTACGCGACGAAATTAACGAATGACGACTTAATAGGACGGTTGAAACAACTGATTCCAATACAGGGTGGAACGATATACGCCGATGCCGCTGAGCCAGCCAGAATCGAGGACATAAGGAGGGCGGGGTTTGATATACGACCAGCCATTAAAGGCCCACGATCTGTTATTGATGGGATCAACAAAGTCAAGAGCAGGAAGCAGCATATTCATCGCAGCAGTACGAACTACATCAAAGAAAAGCAATCGTATAAATACAAAGAGGACAGGGACAGTAATGTGCTGGAAGAGCCTGTAAAGTTCAATGATCACTGCATGGATGCCGAGCGATATCCGATCTATACGTCCTTGATTGAGCGAGGTAACACATTAAAAGTTTCTTTCATATGAGTATATTCGACATATTCAGGCGGGGTGGTAAGCAGGCGAACGTACTGATGGCCCACCTATCAAACAAATGGGAGTTGAGCCGAGGGCGGCTGCAACCGACTAAGTTTGCTGACCAAGTAAAGGCGTATACCTCTTGGGTGTATGCAGCGGCTAATAAAAACGCGATCAGTGTGGCTCAGGTGCCGTTGAGGTTATACGTGTCGAAGGATGCGAACACAACCACCAAGAACTATCAGACGCGGCGGGTGCCGTTGAAGCAATTGGACTTTATGAGTCAATCGTCAACGGTGTCCGGGTATATCGCTAAGGCAGTCGAGACCGAGGAAGTGTTGACACATCCTTTGTTGGGATTACTCAAATCGGTCAACCCGCACCAAAACCAGTTTGATTTAATGGAAATGTTGACGGTGTACCAAGAGCTTACAGGTAACGCCTACTGGTATATCATTAATGGCCCGCTGGGTGTGCCGATGGAAATATGGACGTTACCAGCGCATGAGGTCACGATTGTGCCGGATACATCAAAGTATGTGGCGCGATACATCTACAAAAAAGATCAGCCGGACGAAACATCGTTCAAGCCGGAAGAGATCATTCATTTTCGGTATCCAAATCCACGGGATACGTACTACGGTGTTGGGCCGTTAATGGCGGCGGCAAGTGCGGTGGATTTGAATCAATTTATGCTCGACCACGAAACCGCGCTGATTCAGAACAAGGCGATTCCCGATACCATCATTTCACCAGGAAAAGGCGGGAATATCAGTGAGCCTGACATCAAGCGGTTAGAGGAATCGTTCAAAGCGAAGTATCGAGGCGCAAAGAAAGCGGGTAAGCTGGCGGTTATGTCGTCCGGGGTGGAGGTGCACCAACTATCATTAACCCCGAAGGAATTGAATTACTTACAGGGTCGTAAGGCCACGCGTGAAGAGATTGCCGCGATCTTCGGGGTGCCAATGTCAAAGCTGACCACCGAGGACGTTAACCGGGCGAACGCGGAGGCCGGGGATTATTCCTACATGAAGGACACGGTGTTACCGAGGCTGAGGCGGATCGAGCAGAAATTAAACGAGCAGTTGCTTCCACGGTACGATGACCGGCTGTTTGTCGCGTTTGACAATCCGGTGCCGGAAGATAAAGAGTTCAGGTTGTTGGAACTCGAAACACATCTTAGTACTAAGTACTCAAGTGTAAACGAGGAGCGTACAAAAGATGGTCTGGAGCCTGTTGATTGGGGTGAGGAACCGATTATGCCTGTGAGTCCGTTGGGGGGATTCGGCGGGATTGGTGGAGGTGATAGCGATGATGATTCAAAGATCGTTCATCTAATGGAAAAGACCGTCGAGGCAACCTTAAAAAAAAAAGCGAGGCGGATGAACGGATGTGGCGAAGCTTTATAAGGCGGCAGGAAGTTCACGAGGCACAATTACATATCAGGGTAGCGGCGGTATTTCGGAAACAGCGCACTGAGGTATTGATAAGGCTTTCGGACGCATTGAAGGCCGTCAAAACGGTAATAGATGAGAATCGGTTGGTAGATATAGATGTTTGGAACGAGTACATGGTTGAGGCAGGTGAGCAGGTGATTGCGTCTACCATTATCGAATCAGGCGACTACATGCTGCAACAGCTTGGGCGAGATGCGGCGATGGATATGGCGAGGCCGCCGGTGGTTGAGTTTATTGACAAGACAACCAAGAAGTTTGCAGCCGAGACAAACCGAACGACTGTGGAGGCGTTGAAAATGTCACTACAGGACGGTGTGAGTGGTGGGGAGAGTATACCGGATTTGAGGAAGCGGGTTGAGAAGATATTCGATGTAGCTGAAAAGAAACGAGCTACGATGATTGCGAGAAGCGAGACGATCCGGGCCAGCAACTTTGGGGCTGAAGAGTCAATGGTGCAGAGCGGAGTTGTCGAGGGGAAAGAATGGCTTACGGCGTTTGATGATCGGACTTGCCCGTTCTGCGAGGAAATGGATGGGAAGGTGATGGATTTAGGTAGTTCGTTTCTGGATGAAGGGGCAAGCTTCACAGTGGGTGAACAGACACTGAACAATAACTATACGGATGTGGGTTTTCCCCCGCTGCATCCTAATTGCCGGTGTACGATTATTCCGGTGGTAGTGGAGGGTGTTGACGTGAGCGAACCGGAACTACCAGAGCTACCGATACCGATAGAGACACAAGAAATACAATAAGAGGCAATATGAAAAAGATAATTATATTATTAGTGGCTGGCTTGATCTTGCTGGCAGGATGTACGACCACGCCGCCTGCATCGACCTTGCGAGAGAGCAATGACATTGATGGGCCGGTGACTATACGGGGCGGGGCCACGTTTGAGGGGGATGTGGTGGTAGACGCACCGTATACGACTACTATTAACGGGCCAACGACGTTAGCGGGGACAAATACGTTGAGTGGGTCAACCACATTGAGTAACGTGCCGTTTCTCACGATGTCGGACGGGGCTGTAAATACAACGACCATAACGCCGACAATTACAACCATCAGCAGAATTACATCGGTCAATAATTCAGGCTACTCTCTATGCAGGACAGTGTGGACGTTGGCCAACTATCGGCTATCAATAGTCGACAGCGGAGCAAACGGCGGTCATGCGGCTGTTAAGCTCATGACATTCCCGGAAGGCCACATCAAAATATTGTCTGGTCACCAACAGATGATTACCACAGTCACAAGTGCGGATTCAATTAGTAATGATGCAACGTTTGATTTTGCGCTGGGAACCGAAGGTACGGCAACTGACAATGAAACCCTTGCATCCGCTGAGCAGGATATTACAGGAAAAGAAGATGGTACATTATCAAGCAGCACATTGACGTTTGATACACTAAACGCAACAGCGGTTAACGATGATGGAAGTGATTCGCCAACAACGGTATATCTCAACTGTGCAATCACGGCCACAAAGATAGCTAATACCGACGACCTGGTTTGTACTGGAACGTTGACGGTCAACTGGCTGTATATGGGGGATGATTAATGGATAAGCAATACATAGACACAATTGTTGAAGCGAAATCAATTAATGTAACCGACCGCACACTTGTGGCCCTGGCTTCTACAGAAACCGAAGATCGTGATGGGGAAGTGATCGAAACCAAGGGCTGGGGGTTAAAGGCGTATCAGGCTAATCCGGTAGTGATGCTTGCCCACAACTATGCAGAGCTGCCGATTGCAAAAGCATTATGGGTAAAGAAAACCAAGGAAGGGTTGAAATTCAAACCGCAGTTTGCCAATACACCGTTGGCACAAGAGGTATTCGATCTATACAAGGACGGGTTTATGAAAGCGTTCTCAGTGGGGTTTATGCCGATAGAGTGGACTGACGGGGACGGCAAGAAGGGGCCAAAGCGGACATATACGAAAACGGAGTTATTGGAAATATCGGCGGTCGCAATTCCAGCCAATAGCGAGGCACTTAGGTTGGCGGTCAGTGAAGGCAGAATCAAAACGAAAGCGTTATTGGATGTGGTTAATAAACTTATGCCAAGCGGGGATGATAGTCACATTGACATGGACGTTGATGGTGAACCGGCGGTATCGGAACCGGAATCCAAGGCGGACGGTGAGGGCGATTACGAAAGTGTTGAGCCGGAGACCGTGACGAAGATACAGAAACTTGAGGACGAAGTTAAGGATCTTTATGGGCAGATTCGTGGTGTGATAAAAGAAAACGCCTTACTCCGTGAATTACTGGATAGCAAGAAACGGGTAGTTAATCCAGACATCAATATTGAGGAACCGGATATAGATATAGGCGCAATAGTAAACAGACACTTTGACCGAATAACCGGTCATATAAGTTGATCTTTTAAATACAGAACAATCACGTGGAGACATCAGGTCTACCTGTAATGGAGATACCAGGCGGTAACGCTGGAGGTATCAGTTGCGAGTTGCTGGAGATGTTAGCGGGCAAACGCAAAAACATTATAGGAAGTAATATGCCAGATGAAATTAGAGATGACAAACTCGACCAGGATGCCGGGAAGTTTAACCGCGATGTAAAGCGGTTTGTTGAGGCTGAGGATTGGGACGGGTTGAATGAAAACATAAGTAACCGGGTCAAGGAGTCCGCAGAGAAGGCGACGGACGCGGCGGTCGGGAAAGCAATTGATAAGTTCCTTGAACGGATGACTGCTGAAAACAAGTTTGCTATTGGCACCCAGCAGACCGACGAGGAAGATGGGAATAAGTTTAAATCAATTGGCGAGTTCGCAGGGGCTGTGGCTGCCAACCCGAATAGCAAGGTTGTAACGGACCCACGATTGAAAGCGTTGGCGGAAGGAACGGGAGCGGACGGTGGCTATTCGGTGCCGACTGATTTTCAAACAATGCTATCAACGCAGCTTGTTGAGGCTTCGTTTTTCAGGGATATCGGCGCAACGGTCATTCCGATTACCGGCGACAAAATCACGATCACGACGCTGAAAGACATTGCCCATAACACGAATCTATTTGGCGGGTTAATCACCTATTGGAAAGCAGAGGCGGCTTCGTTGACCGAAGCGAGCTTCAAGCTCGATGAGAAAGAGATGACCCCGCATAAGATCACGGGGTTGACTTACGCATCGAACGAACTGCTTGAAGATTCAGGTGCTATGGACGCACTGATCCGGCAGACATGGGCCCAGGCAATTGCGTGGAACGAGGACAATGCGTTTATCAATGGAACTGGCATTGGTCAGCCGTTGGGGATATTGAATAGTTCGGCACTGAAAAGCGTTTCGCGATCAGGGGCTTCGGCAGTTGCGCTGAGCGACGTTGCGGACATGCTTGGGTTCCTGTATCCGCACTCACTGGGCCGGGCGTACTGGCTGATAAACCAAAGGGTGTACGCCGAACTTCTCCAGATGACCGCGTCGAACGCGATATTTATTTCACCGGATCAAGGTGCCACAAAAGCACCGCCGACCTCGATTTTCGGCATTCCGTTGAAGGTTACCGAACATTGTCCGTATCTAAATACTGCGGGCGACATTATGCTGATCGATCCTTCTTACTACATCATAGTTGAGAAGTCGGGCATGGTTATTTCGACCAGTGAACACTATCGGTTTGGTAACGACCAGACGTGCTTCAAAGTCACACACCGAGTTGACGGTCAAGGGTTGGTTGATTCCGGCACCACGCTCAAGGACGGTACGCATACGATCCATCCGTTCGTGGCACTGACGGCTGGGTAACAGGTAGGTAATGGGGCGGGGTAACTCCCGCCTCAGTTAAACAGATAAATAATTTAGATATAGGAGAATATTATGGGACGAAAAGTCCTCGAAGAAATTAAGGTAGCAACTGGCGATGTGAGTGGCGACCTTGGGGCTGAAAGCTCTCCGGCTGACTCGATTGCTACTGTAGCGTACCTGAAACTGGATAAATTCGGCAAGTATGTTGCAATGGGATGTGTGCAGGGATGTGCTTCTGATAGTATCATTACCTTGACAATCTATCAAGCGACCGCTGCTGCTGGTACTAACTCAAAAACCATTACTACCACGATAACTGATACAGCAACATCCACGCACTTGACAGAGTTGCTTACCGTGACCGCAGAGGTTGACGCGAGCGAACTTGACCACGCCAGCTCGTTCTACTGGGCGGGTGCAAGAGTGACAACTAATGCCGGGGCCGGCACTGAGATTGCGGGCCTTATCAGTTTCCGTACTGATGGAAGGTTTGATCCTCAGAGTAATTAAACATGGGTGGGTGGTGGCTGGTGTTTTTGCACTCCTCTCAGCCAGTCACCGCTCACGCACTAACAGGGCTTGGAGCTTGGGACAATATGAAAATACTATGGATTAGCGCAGCACCGTGGAACATTACCGGGTATGGGAACATTACCCGCGAAATGCTGACGCGCATGAAAGCAGATGGGCACGAGGTATGGTGTGGATGTAAGCATAATACTGGATCGTGGATGGAGTGGGAGGGTCACCAGATATTCCAGACCACTAACATCCCACTCGTGAATGCGTTTGCCGATGCGGAAAACATTGATTATATAATTACATTACTCGACACATGGGCCGTTAGGACTCCATATTTCAGGTGGATTCCATACTTCCCAATTGACACGCAGTATGTTAGCCCTATGGTAACAAAATCCATTGAGCCATCAATCGCACAGATCGCAATGAGCATGCACGGACAACAGCAGCTTAAAGAGCATGGGTACAACCCGTATTATGCGCCACATGCCGTAGATACGGATGTATTCAGTCCTTGTGAGGATTCGAGAGTGAAAGTCCGTAAAGTCATGGAGTGGAATGGCAAGACGTTTGTGATTGGGGCCGTTGGGGCTAACTATCCAGATGATCGGAAAGGATTCATTCCGCTATTGCAAGCATATAGTAGATTTGTTAAACGACATCCTGACAGCGCATTGTATATCCACACAAGAGTGATTGACGATACAAGTAATTGCCCACTCGCGTTGGTAGCCGACAAGCTCGATATTGGTGACAATGTTATGTTTGCTAACCAATTACATTATGGATGCGAAAAGATCAGGCCGATAGATTTAGCGGCAATCTACAACGCATTTGATGTGCATTGTTTACCAACGCGGGGTGAAGGGTTTGGTTTGCCGATTATGGAAGCGCAGGCATGTGGGGTGCCGAGTATTACGACTGCTACAACGTCAGGGCCGGAACTTACCAAAGGTGGCTGGTTGATAGATGTGGATACGGATAAGTCAAGCGACGATATGGCATGGTCACCCATGAAGACGTGGAGGGCCGAGGTAAGAGCCAGCCAGATCGACGAGAAGTTAGAGGAAGCGTATGTGTCTTGGAAGAACGGCAGCATAAATGAGATCGGCGAACAGGCCAGAGCGGGCGCGCTCGAATATGATTGGGATTATGTATACCCGACGTATTGGAAACCGATATTTAAACGCTTGGAATCTATGAAAGATGAAGTACGGGAGAAGGAACATGAAGCTCGTAAAAGTACGGATGCTCAAGGGATGGCTGCATTACCGACCTGGCGCGATTTTAACATTAACGCCAAGTGATGTTGCTAATATGCGGCGGATCGATTCAGGGATGCTTGAAGTTCTTGACGAGCCGAAACCGAAGGCAAAGAAACAAGTACAAAATGCACCTCGGAACAAGATGTTGAAAACGGCAACGAAAAGCAAGGCGGTGGCATAATGGCAACATTGCTTGGAATCAACTCCACGGAAGAAGGTATCAGAAATCTTGAACTTGAGTATTTAGATATGCTTGGTGACTTTGATGAAACACATTGCTTTCCGCATACATTAGAATCGGAAGTCAGGCATGAGTATGCGGTTAACGATATAGCGCAGCACGTTAGGACGATTACGCTAAAAAGTCATTTAGCAAGGCAGGATAAACCAGCAATCCCGCATACTGGAGTATGCCAATGCAAACACAATCCGAAGGGTTTGCGAATTTGTCCTGTTCACAAAGAAGGCACTATACATTATGGCAGTAAATAGCTTAGCACTAACCAGCTTAGAGAACGCAAAGAATTACCTCGGTTTATCAGACGGCGATTTACAGATTAACGGGTTGACCGTATATCAAAGCGGGTTAGCGAGTGAATCGGCGGCCACGGTGGAAGTGACAGACACGACGATTGTGTTGATAGTCACTACCGGGGTGAACGCAGGCACATCGACATTAACATTTACAGACGCGACAGATGACACCTTGGGCGAGTTAGTCACCCGGATTAATGCGTTGGGTAAGGGGTGGATAGCTAACTTGTCGGCGGCATCCTCCATCGATTCCGGGGGGCTGGTTATTGTAGCGGCGGCTGATGCATTGTTGGTGGCAAACGTTCAAGCATTAGATGTGGTTGACAATTACCTGATTGAGAAAACGATTGACCGGGCCACTGATGTGATTGAAACGTATTGCAACCGGAAGTTTAAGAGCGCGAGTTATACGGGTCGGTTGTATACGGGTAATGGGGGCGGGTACTTGGCATTGAGAAACTACCCGATCACGGCGGTCAGTCGAGTGTCTACGTCCGTGGTGGACGCTATCAGTGTCAGTAATAGCTCTACGGCGGCCAGGGCTACAGTTCAAACGACGTCGAGCAGCGTAGTGTTGGCAGTTGTAGGTGGTACAAACGATGGTACGAACACCCCGGACTATGCCACGTATTCTACAGTCGCGGACATGGTAACACAGATCAACGCAACAGGCAGCGGGTGGACGGCCACGGAAATGAACAGCACTGGAATATGGCCGATCACGGAACTGCTTGTGCTACCGGCACAGATGTGCTTGACGAACAATGCGTCACTGACGGTGTCGGACGACCCGATAAGCGGCTACACGTTCTTGGCTGACGAGGGGATGTTGTATTGCAGTGCAGGCTGGCCTACCGGGACAAACAGCATATCAGTAGACTACACAGCAGGGTACGCCACGATCCCGGATGACTTAGAGCATGTATGTTTAGAAATTGCAGCATACCTTTACGGCATAAGCAAAGGAGACCCAAGCGTACAAAGCGAGAGTATTGGGGACTACAGCTATGAAAGCACGAGGCACGTATGGGCAAAAATAGGACAAGGAACGGGGGCAGTCGAGGATATATGGAACGAGCTGACAGCGATGGCAAAAGCCACGCTGGAGAAATACAGAAGGACGCTGATTTAAAAATGGAATTTAAAGTTAACAAGAACGCGCTAAAAGAAATAGAAGAACTGGCAAAGCAAAAAACCGCCGAAATAGCGGAAGAAATAATAAAAGAGAGTGGGATAGGAGACAAAGGAGCAATAAAAAGCACAGACAACGGAGCTAAAATCGAGATAGAAGACCAAGAAACAATAAAAAGAGAGCTTGGAGGACAGAAAAGAAGACCAGAAGCAATGATAAGGCGGGCTATAGGAAGAATAAGCAGAGGAGGACGAAAAGGAGAAAAAGCAGGAGAAGCACGCGGAAGAAACGAACAAAAAAACGGGCAGAGCGCGAGCAGCAGCAAGAGGGCAGGCGCTTGAGACCGGGGCCATAAAGATCATGGAGGCGAGAAAACTCCAAAGAGCGATGGGAAATAAAAAGAGCACGAGACAAAACACGGCATCTAAGACAATACATAAAAACACCTCAGAATGAAGATAGCAGAAACGAGAAAGATATCAAGAGAAAAAGGCGGGATTGGACCGCCAAACAAGTTACCTATCAAACTTGTAACCCAAAACCCCGCAATGGACATAACGCTCAAGGTTGGAAGAGGTAAGCATATCCGAGATATACATACCAAGATAAGGCATATCATTCTCAACAAGCTCAGAAATAAACGAATATGCAGTCAGAAAAGGCTTGTTATCAAGGAGCGAGGTAGGGGGAAGACTCTCCTTAATAAGGAAAAGGAGATGATAAACAACACTAACCGAAGTCATAAATCGCTCGTGAGAGCGATAGACATTGTAAAGCACCTGGCGAAGGTCTGGCTCCGGCAAATTGCGCTCCGGGTTAGGAGAAACGGGTTTAATTTTGTTTCCGGTTTGGTTCTTTTGGTCAGTCATGATCCTTCTACCTCCATAACAAGCCCCAGACCACCTACAATCACGCATACAGTGTGGTTGCCGGCCCCTCGCGGGAATCCGGATCTGGAGCAAAAAAGATTTTGTTTGACTGTATGCATAATTTAGTAGGTGTGACCATTAAAGCAAAGAAAAAACAGCATGTCAAGCGAAAAATGAAAAAAAGCAAAAAAAATAACGCAGAGGGACCGGGCGCTCAGCAGAGGCCGGATTTGATGCAGGCGCAAGGCGCAGCCGCCGAAGGCGTATCAGAGATACGACGAGGTGGCTGCAACGCGGCGGATGCATTAAAGCCGGTCATACGCTCAAACAACAAAAAAAACACCATTAAAAATCTGCTGAGTGTCCGGCGATCCCGGATGATTTGCGAGCATGCGGCTTTGGAATTGGTTGCATCATTATACAATCTAAGCCAACAAGGCGGGACGTTGCAGAGTGAGACAATTGGGGACTACAGTTATACATCCAGTGTGTCGTCATCGGCGGCAGTGGACAGTATGACCCCTGAGACTAAAGGTGTGCTGGATAAGTATAAGAGGATTTTGGTTTGAGCTTTCGCAGTCTCTTAAACAAGCGGTGTGACGTGGAGCAGGTGACGGATACCATTGATGCTTACGGTACGAGCACACGAGCATGGGCGATTCGGCATCGGAGTTTGGCGTGTAGAGTAATACCGTTAAACAGAGCGGACAGCGTGGAGCAGTCCATAAGGGACAAGGAATCGGTCAAGCGGCTGGTAAAGATAATGACAGAATACAAAAGCGGGATCACCGAAACCGACCGGATACTGTTTAGCAGCAGCTATTACCATATCAAGTTGGTCCGTAACCCCGGCAATATGCACCATCATTTAGAGATCGAGTGTGAGTTGATCGAATGATTTACGAAGACAACAGCGCGAAGATCATGAGGCAGTTACGCGGCCCGATTGCTGATTTTGTGGGTGAGGTGGCGATGACTACGGTGCGAAATGCTAAAGAAAATATATCAGGTCGCCGGGGCAAAGAATTGCAGGCTGTTGATTTTGGGCGATTAATGAACTCAATCACTGTTAAGCAGTCGGAGGGAGAGTCTACGGCCGTAATTGCAGCAGGGTCAGTGAAAGCCACACCTAAAAGTCCAGAAGCCAGCAACAAAGATGCAGTGCATAAACCGAGTAAACGCGAAAACGCAATCAGCGCGGTGGTGGGGTCGAATGTAGAGTATGCTGCATATGTGGAGTTGGGCACTATGCGAATGCGCCCACGGCCGTTTTTGCGCCGGGCATTAGCAGCAACAAGAAGCAAGTTTGGGATTTAATATCTAATGGCGGTTGTAGCGAGTAACATTACCAAGGGCATCTTTGCTGAATACAACGGGGACGCGACGTTGAAGGCGTTGGTGAGCGGGTTCTATTACGACGAGGCCCCGGCTGACGCGACGATGACCGTTAAGGGTTACATCGTGTTTCATATCATCAACTGGATACCGAGCCGGAACTTTACGGCGGCGAAGATGTCCGAGGACATATTGATCCAGTTTTCGGTATTCGATGCTAACAGGAACGTAGACACGATACTGGCGATATATGACAGGTTGGATATTGTATTTGATTTAGCTTCGTTGACAGTGACAGGCTACAACTCGATTGTGTGTAAGCGGGAGGCGGTACGGTCTCCGATATGGGTGAATGAAGCATTTGGGATGAGTGCGGATTATGTTTTGAGAATACAGAAAAGTTAAAGGGTAGGTGTGAATTATGGCGGGTAAAAAGATAACAAGCAGGTACAAGGCGTATGGTGTTCTGCCGATAATGGGTGGGAATGGAGCAGGTATTGCATTCGACGCCACGGCCAGCGAGTCGTTATTGGCAACATTAACTGATGATTCCGAGCGGCGAATGTGCACGATTTTTGCAACACAGGATTGCTACATTAAACAAACCACACCGGCAAACGCAATGTCTATTTACCACGATGGGTCAGCGAGTGCGACAGCGGCAACGGTTGAGGTTAAAGATGCCACACTGGTCTTAATCATCACGGGCGGGGCGAATGCAGGGACGAATACCTACACGTTTGCCGGGGCGAGTCACGACACTATCGGGGAAATCGTTACGGCGATCAATGCGTTAAGTGAAGGTTGGGTAGCGGTCTTATTGGGTACGGGTTCCGATAATTCCGAAGGCTTGGTTGTGGCGGCGGTAACAAGTGCATTGTTGGCGGCCAATACTCAAACGATAGAGATTATAGATATTGTAACCACAAGTAACGGGGCATTTTTAAAAGCAAATACATACGTCCCGATATTGGTAGAAAAGGGTGCCGAATATCTATCAGTCATACGCGTATCGGCTGACGGAACCTGGTACAGATGGGATCATCAATAATGAAAACAATGATAATATTTCAGTTATTAATAGCAGTGTTGGCTGTAATCGGTGTGTTGTTAGTCGGATGTACGAGCGAGCACTATTACATCAATATGAAGGAAGTCGATAAGTCAGAGGCCGAGGCCGCGTGGATCGGGAGTCCAGTGCGCGTACCGACGGGCGGTGATCTCACTGGGTTTGACATCACACTGAACGACACTGTTACATTCCGCAAAGGCGAAACCATTGATAACAGTCAGGATGGGACAATCAGGACAACGGGGATTGCGGAATCGACCAGTCATACCAAAGTCGGCGGCAACCTTTCGTCAGGTAACGCAAGTATCCCATATTCAACCGATGAGGATGTAAGTGCAAAGGTTTATAAGTATCAGTATTCTGCACTGAATGGTAGCGCAGGCAATCATCCTCACATGTCGCACGGTGCTGGCGGAAGGCAGACCAATCTAGCAAACGTAGTTCCAACTTATGCCTCTGTTAATGCCTCTTACATGGACTTTGACGCTAATGATGAAGAAATAGGGTATCATATCAATGTTCCCAGCGATTATATTGGGGGGAGTGCTGCCGGGGACATGGTTATTGATTGGCTTTGTAAAACAATGAGTGCGACAACAGCAGATACATTGACAATTACTGTTGGTGTAACATCGAATGCGGCGTCAGTGGCGACACTTATTAATGCTGAAGAACTAACGATTGATAATTCAAGTTTACAGTGGGACACAGTATCAACGTCTAATATTGGTGCCAGCGTTACAGCAGGTACTTCAATTTATTTAACAGTATGGATTAAACAAATTAATACAGGTGAACCTAATGATGGTAAGAGGGTATATTTCACGAGGCTAAAATACTTAGCAGGAATCCGAAACGACATTTAAGGAGCCAAGAAATGGCAACTGTAACAATAACGATTAACGACGGAGAAAAGATCGAGAAGGTTAGAACTTCAACTAAAAGCAAGTTTCCAATTCCGGCTGACCCAGATACCGGTGCTCCATTGCACACTGACCTACAGTGGGTGAAGATAGTGTTATTAAACTACTTAAAGGACATTGATGAAGACTATCAAAAGGCCCAGCTTGTGGATGCAGCCCGAAACACTGCTGTAAGGGATGATGACTTAGCGAGTTAATAACCTGAAAGGACGACATATGGCGAACAAAGGACGACTTAATGGCAGCATGAAGTGGGTAGTTATTATGATATTCGTGGCGGGATTGCTTAGTGGTGCATGGGCTTCCAATGTAGTGCTTGAACGTCGAATAGATAAGGTCGAGACAGGGTATGCGGTAATAATTGAAAAGCTAAATGCAATCATCGTGGATATTCAAGAAATAAAAGATAAATAACCTATCAAGGAGTAAATAAATGGCAGAGGTAAGTGGACATACAGGGGCGGTTGCTTTTGCGGGCAACACTATAAATTTCATTCGTAACTGGTCGATGGATTATTCAGTAAACATGCTGGATTCGACCTCGTTTGCGGATACGTTTAAAGAGTACAAGCCGGGTATAAAAGAATGGGCAGGATCGTTTGAGGCGTTGGTCGATGGGGCTACTGCACCGGTAGACATAGGCACATTGGCATCAGCAACATTTACGTTAGCGAGCGGTAAATCATACTCCGGTTCAGCATACATAACTAATCATCATCCAGCGGTTGCTGTGGATGACATTGTGACTATCACATATGACTATTTGGGCACTGGAACATGTACCCCGCCGGCTTAATAGGAGGTTGACATGGCTGAATTATCAGGACATACGGGCGCTATTTACTACTCACCGAGTGCGACATCTTCTACTTCGGCCAATAACTCTGTAGTGTTGAGTGGTGGGGCTGCGGATATTAGTGGTATAGGGGGCTCAACAAGACTCGTCACTGCGGTGAAGTCATCATCTGGTGGGCCGAATATATTCCTGCCGTGGAGTTATAATGTAGCAAGTGAGATTTTAACAGTCACTGGGGGGGGGAGCGATACTGTATATGTCGATACAATCCTTTGGGGCAGCGTACCTACTGTGGCTGGCGGTTTCTTTAACTGGTCATTAGATTGTGAAGTAAACATGCTTAATTCCACCGACTTTGGGAGCGGCGGTTTTCAAGAGTCCATACCGGGCCAGAGTACATGGAGTGCGACGGCGGATAGACACTGGATTGATATTGAGTGGGCGGTCGATGTAGGTAATACTCCGGTGATACTTTATTTTTATGTCGAGGCGACGAGCAATTTGTTTGCGTCGTGGGGGTATGTATCGGGCATATCGCCGACGGTGAATGTGGGTGAAATAGTAGATGAAACAATAACTATGCAAGGACTCCATTCTGTTGATTTAACAGTATGGAGTTAAAGGTAAACATATATGGCTGTAAACGCGATAATAAACGACTCGCAGTTGACGACAAAGATACGGGGGATATTGAACGCATGGGCGTTTAGTGACTCTCAGGATTTAGGGTTTGGGTCAAACACCGACGCAGTGTTTCAGTTTGATGGGACGTATTTCCGAGGCCCGAATCCCGGTAGCTCATCGAACATGTGGAACGCTTGTCCGGCCCTGGCATACGCCGACCCGAATGTTGCGGGATTTTTCAGAGAGGACTTCATCAAATATCATGTTGACGAATGGGCATTGAGTCAATTAGGTGGTGGTAGCGGAACGGTCGCGCTATCAGAGGTAGCAGACAAGACGGGCGTCGGTGCTATAGTTCTTGATGCTGCTGCCGTAACAGCAACACATGGAATACAGATTCAACTCGGTAACACTGCGGGCGAGATGTGGGATTTAGAGAGTGCAACTACCGGCAAGAAACTTTGGTTTGAAATTAAACTGCAAGTTGTCGAATCAAATGATTGCAATATTGTGGTGGGGCTGCATGTACGCGACACCGACGTGATCGATAAGGATGTTGACGGAATCTATTTCCACAAAGACGATGGCGATACAAATTGGGATTTTGCCAGTTACAACGGCGGTTCTGCCGGGGAAGTTGCTTCGGTTGGCACGGCGGCTAACGACACATGGATACGGTTGGGGTTTTACTATGATGGGGCCGGGACGTTGACCCCATATGTAAACGGAACAGCAGGAACGGCTATCACCACAGCGGCGCGGATTCCAACGGAGGATCAACTTACATTATCTATCGGGATTGAAAATGGTGATGGTGGGGCGGTCAGGAACTACATGTATGTTGATTATGTGAAGGTTGTACAAACACGATAACCGAAAGGATGACAATGGACACAATGGAGCAGATGCTTGGGGAACCAACTAAAATAGTGATTGACGGAACAGGATATTTATTCTCCCCGATCACAATGGCAGGGTGGCTGGACTGTCAGGACAAGATTAAAGAATGTGAGAGACAACGGACCAAGGAGCGGGTCCGTGACTTGAAAGAGGCCCTTGAGGTCGTGCCCGTTGACGACGGTGAAAGGCGGGTACTGTTACAGGACATACTTAATGGCAAAGGCGATGATGATGAAAGTTTGCCAAGTGAAGTGGTTACTTTCATATTTCACAAGTCATTACTGAAAGAGCAAGCAGGAATAACCCTTGAAAAAGCAAAAGAGTTGATGGAGAGAATGGATTTATCGGAGGTATTGAAAGTGCTTGGTTTGGGTGATACGAGCGACACTGACAGCGATACCAGCGATGTGGGTTCCAAGCCCTCCTCCGGCGGGGATGGTGGCTAATGGTCAACGGCACCATCCTCGCGTTATTTTGTTGTGTATATGGAATTAAACCGTGGGAGATCGGCGGGTTGACGCTTATACAATTCAAGGCATTGACTGACAGTTTACCTTTTACGATTATGCTCACAGCGGGTTCGCCGGAGTTGGCCGAGGGAGCTATGAAAGAGTTAGAGAAGGCCATAAAGAAAGCGGACCAACCGAGCGATGAGGAGTTGATTAGACAGGCACGGGCGTTGGGGCTGAAAGTGCCTAAGAATATCGGGGACAATTAATATGGAATTAGCGAAAGCGTATGTGGCGATTGAGGCGCGGTTGGCTGATGTAAAGCGTGACCTTAATAAAGCTGTTAAATTACACAAAAGCTCTTCCTCAAGGATTGGGCGGATGTGGAAGAAAGTTGGTAATAAGATACGCACAAGTTTCAGGAATGTATTCAAAAATATAGGACGACAGGCCAAGATTGCGGCTGCGGCGATGACTGTCGCTGGAGTGGCCGCTGCCGCGTTAGTAACAAAGAGATCCCTTAACTCATGGGCGGAATATGAACGTGTATGGAAAAGTATAAACGCTACCATAAAATCAACCGGTGGAGCTGCAAGGATTACTGCAAAAGAAGCATGGGATTTAGCAGGCGCATGGGAAAAAATATCAAGATTTAGTAGAGTCGAGGTTGGTGATGCGATTAGCTCGTTATTGACTTTTACGAGTATTGACCGAAGCATATTCAGGGAAACTTTGGCATCTGCATTGGATGCGGCTGCTAAATTGAAACGAGACCTACCTGCAACTATTATCCAGTTCGGAAAAGCCCTTAATGATCCGAAACTTGGTGTGACCGCATTACGTGAGGTTGGTGCGAACTTCAATGAAGCACAGACCGCAATTATCAAGAACCTTGTAGACACAGGGCGCGCGCTGGATGCACAGAAAATGATCATCAAAGAGCTGCGAACTGAGTTCCATAAATCCGCATTAGCAGCAGGTCAAGGGTTTGGCGGAGCATTAGCAAAAGCCCGAAACGCATGGACGGCATTTACGGCACATATCGGCAAGGGGTTGGCGGATAATATTCAAGAAGATTTGGCGAAATTAGTCAACACGCTATCAAGTCCGGCATCGGTAAAAGTTGCACGGGAAATAGGTGTAGAGTTGGGCAATATATATAAAACATTGAGTAAGATTGCTAAAGAACAAGACTGGAAGCAGTTGATTAAGGACCTTAATAGCGCGATGCAAATTGCCCTTGGAACTATTAAGGCGATGGCTGCGGCGCTGAAAACATTATATAAAGTTGGTGAGTTTTTAGGAACGCCGCTAAGAAAGGGAATTGATGCAGTAGCCGCGGGCAAACAACATACGTCGCAACAACACTCCGAAGGAATGGCGGAAATCAGCAGAGACTTTTCATCTGGATATCTCTTAGAACCGCTGGTTAAAGAAATACGAAAAACAAACAGAATATTAACTGACGGATCGCAAGCAATAGGATTTAGTGAGTAATGGCCACATGGAACGCTAATCTAATTCAGAAATCCGGCCCGATGGTTGAAGAGGAAGGCTATAAAACCATATATGAATATGAGTTTCTTTGTTTAACATCAGTGCTTGCTGATTCAAAACCAAACAAAGGCGAACTGTGCCCGGACGATGAAGCTGCAACATGTACCCGCGTATTCACACAACCAGTATCACCAACGCATTCACGAATTGAAGCGACATTTAAAAAGGGATTTACCATATCTTTTGGTGGTGGTTTAGATGATGGTGACGAATGGGACGAGGGCGACACTATAGAGGACGCTGAGGAAAACACTGAGGGCGATACTGTCCGCAAAACGCGCCCGATCAGAGTAGACCACTGGATAAAAAGTGATACAAAATTCACGGACAGTGACAAGCAATCATTAGACACTCATCATAATAAAACCAACAAGAACGGGTTTCTTGGGCAGCCTGCCGGTAGGTGGAGGCTCTCTAATATCGCGTATGAGCCTTTTGGTACAGACAGTGACAAACGCTGGCATATTAAAACTGCTTACGAACTGAATGACTCTGGATGGGACTCAACGGACTATCCACAAGATACGGTTAACTTTCCAATAAGGGTGTAACCCATGCCTATTATGCCAACATTCAAGGACGGCCCGTTCTCGGCACGAAACTGGCGGAGGGCCATCAATATCCTCAAACGCAGACGCCACATCCGGGGTGGGCCAAAGATCGCAGTCACGCAGGGGCCGAGCGGGGCGTTGATTAGTCATGCGAAGGATTGTTTTTATGCGGACATACAGGCGTTGGGGCCGGACAGTGAAGCGGACTATGCGGATGAGCGATACTGGATTAAAGAGCAATATGTTTCTAATACATCAACTGATACAACAGAGGCGGTCACGTTGGGCGATAAGACCAGCGCGTTACATGTGACAGCGACAAACCTGGCAGAGATCACAGGGGGCACGCACAGTGTTTCAGCGGGTGAGTTTATTAAGGCATATATAGTTCGTGATGCAGGTAGCCCCAAGGCAACCCGTTACATATTTAACAGGCTGGTATAATGGCACAGTTTCCACATACAGTTAAGAAAGGTGATCCGATAGACCCACGCAACTGGCGGCGGGTTGTGGATTGGATTAAGCGGACAGGGCTTCATGGTGGGCGCGGGATCAGCGTCACTACCGGGCCGAGTGGTGATTTGATTACCCATAACAAGGATATGTTTTGGGGCCAGATCGTTACTACCGGGCCGTTGGGTACAGAGGCGGATTACACCGATGAGCGGTATTGGGTCAAAGAGCAGTATGTTAGCAACACTACTGGCGACAGCACAACCGCCACGACGTTTGCTGACAAGACGAATCCACTACATGTTACGGCGACAAATATAGCTGAGATAACCGGCAGCACACATAATATTGCATCGGGTGAAATCATTCCGGTGTGGATCGTTAAAGACGCAGGCGACCCTAAAACCGTGCGCTATATCACAAGGGGCGCACCAATACCACCACCTCCGTTTGTGTTCTGCAAGGGCGCCATTACTGGGCCGGGGACGACTGTATTCAAATTAAATCTTGATGGAACTATTGCTTGGAGTAAACAGCAGTCAGGAATCAATATTAATACAGGAATGGCAGTTGACAACAACAGTGATTTGTATGATACAATTTCCGTAACTGCTACATCTTTTTCAAAACGAGCTTTTGCTGATGGAACTATACAATGGAGCAAATCCGAAGGTCATTTTGGTAGAGATGCGGCATTCGCAAATAGTAAAATACATTGGGTCACAACTGCTAATCCGTTCGAACCTGAATTACGCCAAATTTTTAGAGCAGATACAAATGGTACTATAGATTATACATTTACGGCCCCAGATTCACGGTATTCTATGTCTGCCGTGGACGTGGGTTCTGATGGAATGATATATATAGCGGGTAGTGATTCTTCAATATCTTTACTTGGTGCACTTCAATTTGACCCTACTATAGCGGACGGAAGTAATCCTGTTTGGTCGGTTGACTTTAATGCACAGGGATTGGGTGTAGTTTTTATAAGCAACTCTTTAATTGTATTTTGTAGTGCGTTACCAGCTGCACCTGATTTAATAAAAACGGTATGGGCATTGGATTCAAGTGGTTCGTTACAATGGAGCTTTAACACAGGTTCCGATGCTAACAATATTAGTGCAGATGCTTCAGGTAATACTTATATTGTCGGTGGAAGAATATCTTCTAAATCTGTATGGTCTCTGGATTCATCCGGTAATCCCCGATGGGATTATGATACAGGTGCTAAAACCAATGATGTGTCTGTAGGTTCCGATGGCAATATCTATGTGGGCGGTAATGTTGCTGGCGGCAAAAATATCTGGGTGTTAGACTCTGATGGCGTACTGCAAGATAGTTATAGTATAGGAAATCAATTTATTGGAAGCATTGTTGTAGCATGAAAATAGCAATCTTAGACACATACGTACCAGACAACGAACACATGCCATATGAAATGGCGAAACATTACGAGCGGATTAAGGTGGTATCTCACAGC
>SDBU01001110.1_pt1 | contig 39391 bp, 53 predicted proteins | sample 2277071 | NCBI WGS metagenome assembly SDBU01 (sample SAMN10397929, study PRJNA504765) | marine sediment metagenome | isolation source: marine sediment core GS08_GC12, 126 cmbsf | place: Arctic Ocean: Gakkel Ridge, Loki's castle | collected 2008 | reverse complement strand
CCCTACGTCTCCACCATCTTCAATAAACAGATTCTTATCGTTTGTTCCTTCTTCTTCAATAAGAATGCCACCCGAATTACCATCTATCCCCCATAACGTACCTGTTCCATTAACCAAACTTATCCAATTAGGATTTGCACCATTGCCCTTTAACGTAAGGGGTTTAGTAGATTCTGTCCCTATCCCCAAGAAATCATTTATTGCATCATAAACGGAAGCCCCAAAAAATATAGTGTCGGTTCCTATTGTGACATCATCGCCTGTTAATCCTATTGTAAAATCACTTGTGCCGCCAAAATACTGAGCTAGAATAGAATCTGATTTTATACCATCAAGTCCCTCTAATTGATCTCTAAATATTTTTAATCCGGAAGCACTCTGATTTGTTGCTGTATCAAAATAAAAGGCAGGAGGTTTACCTCCTAATGAATCAGAATTATCAGAGGATACCCCACCTATAACCTGAGAGCCATCAATAGTTCCGATCAATGTATCAGCTTGCGTGGCAGATATAGGTCGCCTGATAGTTTCACCTTGACCAAAAACAAATATTGGTAAAATCAACAATAGAAATAAAAAGCATTTTTTCATTTGGCGAGAAATCTAAGGTTTACAGTTCCCGAAGTAGCACCATTTTTTTGTATAAAAACAGAGCCAAAATCATGAGGGAATTTATCATCCGAAAGCGTTGCAAAACCTGAACCTGAAGTTAATACAACTTCAATTCCAAGGTCAGAAAAATTAACGCGGTTAAGAGAACCTCGTAATATTGCTTTCGCCCCACTACCGATTACATTTTCCCAAACAACTTCACAGGTAAATGTTTTCTTGTTACCAACATCTGCATCCATTACGATATTTGCATCTACTCCTGAAAGGTCATGTGTCGCTCTTGATCGTTGTCCAAAAGCAAAAAGAGGTACAATAAATAGTAAGAGAAGAATCAGTTTTTTCATTTGGCGAGAAATTTAAATTTTCTAAATGTAGTTATTTTATTTAAAATAGTAATCCCTGTTTGCTCTACCTGGTTCCATATTGTGTTATTAAGATTTATACTTCTACGTCTGCATCAACAATTTCGATACCTCCTGTAATGATATTTGTAACATTGGCATTTTTTGCCTTGTTAGCTTTCATAAGGTAAATCTTGGCATTTTTGGCAGTGCCAGCAGTAATTGAATCAGCACTGGCATTGGTCGTTTCAATAGTTACATCATCTATAATAGCTGTGCCTCCATCCAATTCTATACCATGACTTGAAGTAGTATTCCCATTATGCTTCACCGTAGAATTAAAATATTTTGTACGTACTGCCCCTGGTTGATTAGCATGAACTGAGAATGTTCCATTTGCAATTACATTACTTCGATATACATTAATGGTTCCTCCACCATTTAAAATCCCATTATTTGCCCCAGTATCAAGATTCTCAGCTTGGTCGCAATCAAACAGGTTCAAAATTCCATCATCAATCTCAATCAAAGCTGATGAATGCTTACCAGTAATTTTGGTAATATGTAGATTTAATATACTGTTTGCATCCTGAACTCGACTTAAAGCATTTGCATCCAATGTCGTATTTTCTGCTTCATCCGCATAAACTGTTACTTCTGCACCATTAGCTGACCTTAGATTTTGACCAGTAGCCGTTTCCAATTTCCTTGCATAAATAGTGATTTTTGCATTTGCAGCATCACCCCAGATAGTTGGTGCATTAGTTTCTCTTATGTCAGGTACATAACCCAATATTTCACCACCTCCAGAATAAACAGAAGTACCACCAGCACTAATAATCTCATCTTGTGCCCTAAAAAGAATAAAGCCAGCATCGCTCCAAATAGCTGTATTGCCATTAGCATTTATCTTTCTGAACTCAAACAATATATTATCAGCACCATTGTTATTATAGAAGATGCCTTTAAAACTTGCATCTGAAGCCTTATTAAATACTCCTTCACCACTAATATTACCTCCAAAAGTTCCACCAGGGCAACTTGTTCCATCGAATACTGCTTTAGAACTGGCAGGCGCATTTATCTCTGAACCAGGTTCAAAGTGCATATTAAAATCTGAAACATTAGAACCAGCGAAAAGATCACCGACAGCAAATGCTATACCTGGAATATTAACGGTTTCTTTAGAAGCCACATCGCCTACCGCTTCAGCAATAGTATCATATAGTGTATCACGAATACTTATTGATTGCAAAAGGGTTATATCCGTATCAATTTTCCTATTGTAACTGGTAAACCTAGAGGTAACATTCTGGGCTGAGATAGCACTAATCCCAACAGCGTCAACGTGTGTAGCTTCAACTCTGGAATGTTGTAATATCAATCCTGGCCCGGAAACTTTCACACCGTTTGCTGTCGCTAAATTTCTCTGATTGATTATATGGCTTATCAATTCAGTTGTTCCTGATGTATGATGCAAAGCAGCAACGCCACTCGCAATATCCATTTCAGATTTTTCTACATTGTATCGTAATGCTGCTCCAGTATTGGCAATCATTTCAAGAGCCGTGCCTGTTTTCAATTCGGCTTTTATCCCATTGATAGAGACCGTTCCAGCAGATGCAGATACATAGTTGTTTATCGCTTTTTGGAATGAGATTAATTGAGTTCCACCGTCTCCAGTAAATCCTCCATCTACACTATTAAATACAGCATTAATCTCAGATTGAACATTGTCAGTTAGAACAACATCGCCTCCAGTACTTTCAACAGCTTTAAAGGCCTCTATGTTGAGAATACCACTAGCCGAATAGAACACTCCACCGCCGTCAGAATTAGCCTTATTTCTAACTTTAACCGTTACCTCTGCTGTTCCGGCTGCATCCTCAACCCAAACAGTTGTATTGCCGTTAGAATCCATGTCCAAGACTTCAACACTCAATACATCAGCATTATTATTTGCATAAACGATACCCCTGAAACCTGCGTCAGTCGCCTTATTAAATTCTCCGTATCCGATAATATTTATGTCAGCAGGACCAGGTAATGAACTTGTATCAAATACTGCCTCTAAAGCAGCAGGCGCATTGACAATGGCGCCTACATCAAAATTCATATTAAAGTCACTAACACCTGCACCAGCAAACAAATCTCCCTCTCCATAAACTCCCTCTGAAACGTCAATAGTCTCACCAGAACCCACAGCAGATACAGCGTCATTGACAGTATTATAGGTAGTCTCTCCATTTCGGATACCTTCAAACTTTGCTCCGGTCAAATCGAACCAATCGGCACCATTGAAATATTGAGTAGTATTCGTGTCACAATCATATAGACCGAAGCCCTTCAGAGGTGGAGACGATTCCCAATCTCCGAGACCTCCTGAGATAGTCGCGTCGAGTTGAACTATATCATTGAACCCGGCACCATCCCAACCAGCATCAACAGTTGTAGCTGAAAGTTGAAGAAGAACGTACCTATCAAGATCGGCCTCGGTAGGAGGCGGTAATGCTCCATCTACGAATTTCAAAACTGGCCGATTCCAGAAATTGGCATACCAGCGCACGTCTCTCCCGTCGCTGGTACCAGCCAGAGACTTCTCAACGTGTGTATCAGTCAATGCACCTGCGAACCCTTTGGGTACGTGCAGTTGACTATCCGTCATACTCTTATGGAGATTGGGGATATTCTCAGCCATTAGCAGAAATTGTTGCGGTGTCCGTGGTGTCCGTGATCGTGATTATGCCTATGGTCACGTTTCTCGTTATCAGTCTCATAGATAACTGGTCCGAACTTGTTACTGTACGTATCTTCTCTCCTGTCATAATCGGGGAATTTAGAAGAGTCCAATTTCTGCTCGTCCAGAATAAATTGAATCATTCGACCCCTGAAATGTTCGGCCTTAGAGAGCATATTATTCCGTGAAACGGCAACAGCTTTAGAACTGGCTGCGTCGCTGAATTCTGTGTTATTGATAACCAGACCAGCAGAGGTAATATTTACGTGCATTTGTGGCATTGCCTCATATACAACGAATCGAGCGAGCGCAGGGATCACATACGTATCTAATAGTTCCTGGTGGTCAGCATCCAACGTACCAGCCCGGAGTTTCACATAAAGGTCAGTTCCCAGGGCCGTCTCGATATATCGCTCTTCAGCGAGTACAATATCGTTCTGGAGCAGAGCTTGGTCGATACTCTTACCAGGTATCACGTTATCCACTATTTGCTGTGTAGTTATCAGGTCCATTACCTTACTGTTATTTTGGCACCGTTGGAGTCGTCTATTAACTGATCGTCGTACTTATCCTTCTTCTCCAATCCTAGCGCCTCCCGACCCTCATTCTTCTCTACCACCTTATCAAAGTTGATTGAACTTAGGAAGCTGATAGGCATTATGTTTTTAACTCCAGAAATACGTTTGTCGAAACCAGCCTCAGCTATGAGTTTATTGAGCGATGGAATTATAGCCTTTCGGTACGCAGGGATAACCGTAGCGTGCGCGATCTCGTATTCGTTGAGGATTTGCTGAACACTACCGAGTTGGCCTGCTATGCTCAACCCTGCGAGTGCAGGGAACCAACGATGTGCAGAGATAATATTCTCAGCAGTCAATTTCTGTAACTCCGTAAAGTCGCCAGTTTTTACAGCTTCAAACAGCTCGATTAAAGCCGCCTGCTCCTTATCGTCAATCAATTCAACAATAACCTTACTCGTCTTACCCTCACCCGTGAACGAGCTGACGAATTTCTCAATATACTGCTTTGGTGTCATATCGTCAGGAGGATCGCCTATAAGCTGAACCAACGCTGAAGGCATAAAGCCGTTATCTAAGCGGTCCAAATTGAACTTTGGGATACGATACTCTATCTCAATGGAGATAAGGGCGCCAATGTAGTCTGGGATACCGTAGTATTGAAAACCTGGCTCGTATTCCTTTATGTGAATTACAGATTTTTCCTCTCTCGCTCCAGCCTTGAAGACCTTCAGCCTTGTTACCTGCTTTTGATCCTTCTTCCACCTCTTAATCCTGACCTCTCTCCAATCGTGATCGTTTGAGAAATAGACAAATCCTATAATACCGTCCTTATCCTTCTTCCCTACCCGGACATTGGTAGTATCCATGTGCTCAATATTAACACGGATATTACCAGTATCTCCAATCTTCTTACGAATTGCCTGTAAGTCTGCATTCGCTGTATATATGTAGTCCTTTACAGCGTCGCAAAACACATCATATAACGATTCGTCTTTAGCGTTTACCTTCTCAATATACTCGTCGAATTCGGTATCGGTACCAGGTACATAGGGTTCTCCAGCAGCATCGACGTACATAAGGTCGTCGCCACAGGTGTAGACGTGTTTAGACGCCAGGATCGAATGGTGAGTAGAGGCCTTTCTAGCCTTCTCTGCTAAATTATTGGGGAATAGGTTTCTACTGTCTTGAAAGAATTCAATCCAATCCGTCCTCTGAATTCTGCCGGGGGTTTTCTCTGTTGGCGTTTTGGGTTGTGACCAACTTACTGAATCTACCGCGTGCCTCTTATGCTTTTTCTCCTTTGTTGGCATCTGCTTTTGTATCTGTTATGTACAGTATGTGACCTCTGCCAAGTAGCATTTTCAGTTTTGCCTGACTGCATTCGGTGAGCACGAAACGACCCTTTGGAGTCCAAACCGCGGCCTTTTTGCCTGCTTCAGTTAAAATATATCGGGGTAAGGTTGTTGTAGTTGCCATTGGGTAGATTTAATTAATACAATAGTATTTAATATTTCAAACTAAAAAAAAGAGGGGTGTAGATTCGCACCTACCTCCCTCTCTCTAAATTGTGAGGCGGACCGACTTACGGCGTAAGTGGAACGGTACCAGTAAACTCTCTGGCTAGTTCTCCAGACTTTCCAGTAAGAGTAAGTGTATAACCGTTCGGGTCTTCCATAACACGGCCTGAGCCTTCGCTGACAGCACCACGTAAAGCGGATTTGTCTTTCAATATTTCATCAAAGCCTACAACGAATAAATTACCGTTGAAGTTCTCATAGATCGCAACAACCTTACAGCTATCAACAGCAGCCTGCAATGCTCCAGCTTTCACCTTTTCCATCTTAGGGATATGTGCATCTATCGTATGAGTAATAACAGGAGCACCACGTTCGGCAGTAGTCTCAGATGTATGCTCTGCTTCAAATTCCTCAAACTGAAACTCGAAAAATACAGCAGCAGTTGGAGACATTACAACGTCCGTATACTCATGATCGGGACCACCACCAGGCGTAAAACTTGCAATTTCATCTACATTAACCAGATACAATTTTGTAATACCGCCTCGTCTATTACGATCCTCACAGACGATAGTAACACCCGAGGTAATCAGTCCGAATAACGAACCAACAGGAAGCGGTACGAAGCTAGAAGCGAATATAACTGGTATGGTAATATATGGAGCAATACCTGAAGCCTCTGCAATCAATCCACCCGAAAGGACGGACATTAACAAGGCTGTTACAATGCTGACAATAGTGACTAATTTCATAATGCTGCGTTTAAAATTAACGTTGCGTTCGTGCTCCCTTTACAGGGCAACAGAGAACAATGACTCGTGCAAGATTTGGCAACCGTACTGGAAGTTGATTACCGCTCTTAAAGATTGATTGTCCAGAGAATACCAGATAACTGCGTCGTTACCCTGGGCTGCATTCTGTGAATCAATTCCTATAATAAGGTTCTCAGGAGTAGTCAAGATAGCCAGACTGTTAGACGTAGTGTTAAGGTCGCCCACAGTTGGGTTTCCGGCGTCGTCCATATCAACGTCCCAGGAAGGTATTTCGATAATCTGATAGCCGTCGAATGCAGGGCGGTCGATACCGTTCACCTGAATAGTAGCACCGAAGTCGGTACCTGACGCTCTAAGAGTACGCTTATAGTTATCCAGTACGCTGGAAGCAACATATATGCGAAGGTTCTCCTTACCGAACTTACGAGAAGCTGCGGTTTGACCTTCAATTAGGGCCTGGAATATAGAAGCAGCCGCGTCAATATCCAACTTACCAGCAGTTTCAAATGCTGAAATATCCAATACAAACCCGAGTGCTGCGGTGTCTGCTAAAAATAGCTGTATCCAACCGTTAAAACCATAATCGTAGTCAGCGTCAGCCGCTCCGACTTTGTTCCACCATAGGCCTCTAGGAACGTCACGCTCCAAACCATCAGCGATATACTGTTCAACCAATTCCTGAACAACTGTACCCGTGAGGTCAGTTCGGTCGGTTCCCTGGTTTAACCATGCCTTCTCGAACACAGTACCGTCGAATGCTCTCTCGCATTGCTCCAGGTGAACACCAACAGGATGCGTTTCAATAGTCTTGTCAGTCAACTCTAACTGGCCCTTTGAATTGAAACTACAAGTTGTAATTTTCTTCAGAATCTTTTCAGCGATTCCTCTCAGGTAAATATTGCTCTTACCTACGACATTAGGCATAACCCGATATCTGTTGAATACTTCCTCAGTTGCTACCGATGGTTTGAAAAACAAATCGAGTACTTCGTCACCGTTATAGGTGTGAGTAAAGTTCGGCGATATCGCATCTATAAATACTGCTGCATCAGCCTTTGGAATAAAACCGAGCATTAACAATGCTGCGACAAACAGAGCAGGGGTTCCACCAGTTAGTCTAGCTAAGAAGGTTCCGACCAATACAGCCATTATAACACCTATCCAAGATTTTAGAAAATTCATCATTGTCGTATTTATTGTTCGGCTCGTGCCGGGGTTAATCAAATTAAGATCGTTTTTTGTTCATTTTGTTAGCCATAAAGGACCAGAGACTACCGCCTCCTTCTCCACCTTCATTACCAGCACCCTCGTTTCCACCGTTGTCAGGTTGAGAACCAGTACCGGAAAGTCGTGCAATCTCACCTGCATCTGTAATAGCTTTCGCCTTTAGCGTTACGACCTCAGCCTCTAATTCGACGATTCGAGCCTGCTTCGTATTTAGTTTCGTGGTTGCCTCTGCAACTATATTGGTAAAGGCCTCCAGCTTCGCCATTAACTCAGCGTTGTCAAGTATCTTAACTTCTGTTGCTCCATCAGTAGAAGACAATCCGGCTATTTTATCAGTAACCCATTGCTTCAATGTATCCAGTTTTGTAGTCAACTCAGTTGCCTCCGTGGACGTGGAACTGGTTCGCTCCTTATATGCAGTATAGCGACCTAAAAACTCTTCATAAACCTCGGGGTTTGCGTCAACAACCTCCCATATTTCAGGATTCGCGTCTAAGAATTCAGTAACCTGAGTAGCGATATCTTCGTGAGAAAACGCAGAAAATAGTCCTTCATTTGCAGCAGGGTCGTCAACCAGGTCAGTTGCTAATAGAGACTCTGCTCTAGCATACTCACGCTCGACGGTTTCGCCGTCTACTGTTTCCTCCTTCATTTCACTTTCACCCATTTTAAATACAACGGATGTGCCGAACATATCGGGATTTTCAGTTGCCATTGCGAGAACGTATTCGTAAAGGTTCCCGTTAGGAGACTTTTTTGCAGAGTCGTCGAGGTGAAGGTCAGCGACCGACTTATCTCCCTCTACTCTATAATTCTTGAACCGACCAACATAAGTACCTAAAGCAGTCGCACACATATTAGGGTGTCCGAAACGTGCCTTAACTCCTTCTGTTTGAGCCGCCCCTAACTGTGTAATTTGTTCGATGAAAGTTGAATCAGCGTAGACCCCGTGGCCCTTAACTTCTCCTTCTGTTGCTACTGAAATACCTTTGATAACTCCGTTATCGAGGTCGATTGCATCTGAAGCAAATGCGTTTTGGAAGATTGGCAACAGTTTGAGAAACTTCTTTTTCATAACAATAGTTCGTTAGGATTTACACAATGATACGGACGATTGAACCGAAAGTGTACGCAAGACAACTGCAAAAACTACGCTTTCACGTTGTTTTTGGGTATGTACTTTGTGCGCGAATTGTAGATTTTGTATTGCACGGTCCTCTCGCTTACATCATACTTTTGCGCGAGATCGACCACAGCGTCGTATGATGTTTTATCGGGCCTAGCCAACAGCTTCGGGTACTCGTGGAGTATCATATAATCGCGTATATCCTCAGGCCGTACAAGTCCATGACGCGATAGGAATTCGATAGATAGTTCGGTCGTGGGTTCAGCACCTCCAAAGTAATCTGCAATTCCCTCAGCGATTACCTTAGAGAATTCTTTGACGATATCTATACTTACTGGCTTTCCCATTCCTCAATCCTGTGATTCATATAATTACGGACCGACTTCACACAGTCACCACAATTTATATCGGTAGGCTGGTCAGCATAATACTCATGATAAATATCAAATAATTCCTGAACGTGTGTACTGCTAGGAAACGGCGTATTGAGTAAGTCAATCAATTCCTGAGCACGCTCGATTGCCTGTTCAGTTATAGGTGGTCGCTCTATTGTTTTCGTAAATAATCCCATTACCATTTTGCAGGTACCATTGGACACCTCGATATAGTTAATGAAGTCTTCGCCTTAACGAAGCAATTACAGATATTGCATTTAGCAGTCAGATCGCTTTGGAACCACGGGAACAACCATTTTATCAGTCTGAATATCCACCATTGCCCGTACTTAGGACACGCCCGGCATTTCTTCAATCTCTTCTCTTTTATCTGGTCGGTTACGAACATACCTAGAAATTTACCTCAGATTCAATATTGGATATCGTAGTTTGCTGCTCCGTGGTATCAGTCACGTTATTGAATACCTGGAGATCGTTTATACGATCCGACAATATTGAACCAATGTTGTCTGCAAGTTCTTCAGTATCCAACTCAATACTTCCACCAGTAGGTCCAAGTCCTCCACGCTGATAAGGGATCGGAGCACGAGCACTACCAATAGTTAAACCGTGCCGACCCAATTTCCTACCGTAACCTTTGTAAGAGTTGATATCGCTCAACTCCTGTCTGAATAGAGCCGTTGACTTCTTATTGATAACGGCCTCACCGCCCTCAAATTCGTACTGACCGTCTGCGGTCCTTATACCGTGGTTGGCGTGACTAGGACCTTCCAATACGGTACCTACCGCAGCCGTTTGTGTTTGTAAACCTTTAGAGGTATCGGTAGCGAATAGAGTTCCCCTCACTATTTTCTCACTATCTATAACTGCAATTTGTGCTGCTGTAGATACTGCTGTTATTGCTGCCAATAAAAATGACGCTGGTGGCGGTGTAGTTGCAAATACCTGAGTAATTGCAAGAGCAGCGTTTATTAAAGCCTGAACCCTAGCAATCTGTTTTTGCTTTTGAGCGAATTCCTTACGTAACGCTTCTTCTTTTGCAACCTGACCTGCGATAAATTTCTCTCTCTCTCCTTCCAGCTTTTCGACTAGGTCCTCTTTAGCCTGTTGCGTTCCAGTAAAGGAATTGAGTTGTTCGGCCTGGTTCCTATCGAAGTTTTTGAGTTCAGTACTTTGGGCCTCCTGTTGTGCCGCGAGCCTCTTATTCTGATCTGCCTGGGTGAATTGGGAGAAGATGGTAATACCCTGCTGAACTCCCTGAAGGAAGCCACCCCATTCCTGTAAGCGTGCCTGTAAATGTCCTCGCTCCAGTTCCTCCTGTTGCTCCCGGTGCATTTCCTCCAGCAACGCCCTCTGCTCCAACGTACCCTGGAAGAGTATAAGTTCTTCCTCTTGCTTCAGAATCAGTTGCTCGAATTCAATATCTTGCTGCTCAATAAGACTCTTAGCACGGATCAGACGCAACTGCTGAAGTGCATCATTTTTGGCCTGCTCCCGTTCGATCTCCTTATCAGATAGGTCGATCTTCATTTCTTCCAACTCCAGAATAATTGCAGCTTCGTCTGCTGATCCCTTTTTCACGAGGGCGAGTTTCGCCATAAGTAGGTCTCGCTGGTTATCGAGTAATACCTTCTCCATTAGCTGATCCAATTCAATACGCCGTGCTCTGAATTGGCTCTCAGTAATTTCTCCCTCTAGGAATGAGGCCTGCAACGTTATCAATACCTTCGCACGATTCGCCTCAACAATAGCAGCCTGACGAGCGAAAAATTCCTCTTGTTCTTTAAGGGCATCTGTGGTTTTCTTAACCTCGTCCTTCAACTGAGCCTCTTCATTCTTCAGTCCTTTGGTTGCTTCAGCTAGGGCCTTCTGTGCTGCTTGTAAATTAACCAATGAAGTATTAAACTCTGAGCTACTTAACTCCGCGTCATTGTGCTCCTTTGTCAGATCGCTAACACGCTTACGAAGTACATTAATAGTGATTACGCCCTCAGTAGTTAGGCGTATCAGTTCCTCCAGTTCGCTGCTCTCATTTGCTTTCGATTCTGCATCGAGTTCCTGAGCCTTATTCAACCTATCCAGCCTACCCTGTAATATGGATATTTGCCCTGTATATTCGCTTGTAACTCTCCTAATCTTAAATGTTTGTCGTTCAATAGCGCCCTGAACTCTAACGTATTCAGCGCTACCTTCTGTTAAGGTCTCCAGCTTCGCCCGGTTACCTTCTAAGGCGACAACGGAATTACCAAGTTCAGCCGATAGCTGCGCCTCTATAATGGTAATCTTCTGAGTGAGTTTTTCCTGGTCACTCATTGCCTCAAAACGCTTTTTAGAGGCCTCAGCCTCTGCGGTTACTCGACCTTCTACATTACCCAATACGGCCCCTAACTTCTCCCAGAAACTTAGCTGTTCAGACTTAATAATATCGTTAGTCCTACCTAGAATCAGAGTCAATTCTTTTGTGATACTTCTGAGTGCCGGGTTAGTCTTCTCACCCAGAGTAATAGAAAGGCCTTCATAGGCAGAATCTAGGATCGTCAAGTCACCTGCTAAGTTGTCCAACTGTTCCTCGGCGACCCTTTCAGCAATTCCTCCGTTCTCTTCCAATTCTTTAGTAAACTCCCTGAGAGCAGCAGAACCCCTATCAACTAATACCTTCATTCCAGGTCCGGCCCTCTTACCAAACAATGCCAGCAGGTCAGCAGTAGAGGCGCCTTTTGTCTCCAGTTCCTCAATAATATCTGCCATTCCTTTAAGGTTGCCCTGGCTGTCATTTACTTCTAATCCTAACTTTTTAATTATGCTAACTGCTGCACCTGTTGGGTTCAATAAAGAAGCCAATGCCGAACGCAAGGCGGTGCCGCCTATTGAACCTTTCAATCCAGCATCTGCGAGCAACCCAATACTTGCTGATATTTCTTCGATGCTTATACCAACGCCTTTTGATATAGGGGCAATCAGTTTAAACGCTTCGTTGAAGTCTGTAATATTAAGGTTGGCGCTAGTGAAAGTACCTACCATTACGTCGTTGATTCTACCAATTTCTGAAGCGTCGAAACCGTAGGCCCTTAGAGCGTTTGCCGCAATGTCAGCAGCTTCACCCAAATCTATACCTGCACTAGCGGCTAGGTTCAATACGCCGGGCAAAGCGGTTGTAATCTCCTGTACATCGAAACCTGCCTGTGCCAGCAGTTTCATTGCCTCAGCAGCCTGGGTTGCGCTGAACACAGTCGTTTCCCCCATTGTTTTAGCCGTGTTCGTAAGGCTCTCCAGTTCTTGATCTGTTGCCTGGGAAATGGCTTTTACACCACTCATCGCCTTCTCGAAATTCTTCTGAGTATCAATAATACCCTTACCGAATCGTATCAATGCACCTATTCCAAATGCAGCCAACAGAGAAGGGCCAACCGCACGAGCGACGCCACCAATTAACCCGAAAGACTTTTTAGAGCGTTGTGCTGTACCTGCCAGCTTTTGATCGAACTCTTTTAGCTTCTTCCTATTCCGTTCAATCTGCTTTCTGTTCCTCTCAAACGTCTGGGAACCCTTTTTAGTCGTGGTGTCTAGCGCTTTGGTCGAATTGACCAACTGCTGCTGCTCAATCTTTAATCGGTCATAGGAACCTGCTGTACTCTGTACTCTCTGGGCCTCCAATCGTAGGTCCTTCGTCAGCTTTTGTTTTGCTACGCTGAGTTCGAGAGAACGCTTTCTATTCTCTGTAATGGTGGCGGTGAGTGATTTGAAGGCGTTACCATCTTGCTTACCCTCACGTCGCAACTTTGCCGCAGACTTCTCTAGTCGATTAGTGGTTTTATTTAATCCCTTAATCTCCGTGTCGAGTGCGCTTAGTTCCGAAACCTGTTCATCGGTTCCGAGTACCTGTATGCGCCACGCTAATACTTCTTCTTCAGCCATAACTATAAAATTTCCTCACCCTCACCATACGAAGATCGGAACACCTTCGAGTAAGAGCCAGTTTTTGAATCCTCCATTATCACGTCAAGGATTTTACCGTCTTCATCTTGCATAAATACTTCACCGCCATAGGTCCGCACTAATCCGTCCTCAGTCACCGATAGAGCAGTCTCCCGGCAGTCTTCTCCAACGCCTACACCATACTGAAATAGGTCCCTGGAATTGGGATTGTTGAACCTACCCAGAATCGTTTGATTACGTTGATTCGAGATAAGTCCTCTACCGAGTACAACGCTTCCGCTATTTCTCTGCGCCTGGTTGTTCGATCCGTTACGCATTATCATAGACGGATTGTAACGAGCAGTCTTTTCTCCAGGTCTAGTTTGTGATCCATTTACTTCGGTATCAATAGCCTCGAATCTATCCCGTGCGCCTTCCTCCTTTGGATCAATACCAGCACCCGTAAATCTTATACCTTCCTGATCGGTGGTCGTAGTGCCACCACCACCCGTACCTATATTAGGGTTGTAGGTTTGGTCTATACCTGTACCGATTCCTAGATAGCCGCCTCCCGTTGGATTTGACAAATCAGTTTCGTCGTCAACCCCTCCCAATACAGCAACAGTATCTAGTCCCTGGCCCTGTTGGGTTATACCAGTTGCCTCTGTTACCACAGGCTCCAGGCTTTCGTGACGGACCAAGATAACGGGACTACTTTGTACCTTATGAGGCTTATAGTCCTTAATCGTATCAATGACATAATACCCATACAGTTCAGGGTGTCTAATAAATATCGGTACTCTCAGGTCCAGGGTTTGTATATCCACCTCAGTCAGATAGAATTTAGCATTGAGTACCGTTCCTTTTTCAATGATGGCAACAGTACTGGAGAAATAGGTCTCGAATAATCCCTCGTGAGTAGTGCCTTCAATTACAACAGATCGGTAGTCGAGGTTTGCACCTTCTCCGGTCTCAGTATCGACAGCGAGGGCAATAGGAGCAGTAAACTGGAAAAAGCTCTCAAACCTCCAGTTCTTCGTCCCTCCCTGTGACGTCAAACCTTTCCAATCTAATATCCTGGGGTTGAAAATATGGTGCGCCGTTGGATAGCTTAGATTCTCGTCAGCCTCAGCGTCATAATCGTGCCACATACGAGCAACCAAAAACGGGTCTTTATCTACTCCTAAAATGTTAGAGTAGTATGCACCCTTCAACTGCATAGCTGAAGTATATGCGAAATACTTTGTTCCTATTGTGGACCCTCCAGGCTGGAAGCGATTAGAGAGGGTATGAAGATAGGCGCCTATGTTCTCGGAATATATGCGCTCGAATTCGGTTACGTAACCGTCTTCCTCATCGTCCAGATATTCAAATGTCAATTGGCGTTTGTAATCGCTGAGAATTGATACAATAGGCTTTGTTGTAAGGTCCAGCTTATCCGTCCAATCTATTGCCTCTGAAATTGGTTTGTAGAAGTTATCTCTCGGCTCAATTGTCAATCTCTTCAATTCCGTATCAGTATCGAAGTGGAGATTAAACAATCCGGTAAGTCCATTGACCAGATCGAACTGGGATACGCTCTCGCTCAGGTATTCGTTGGGCCTTATAGTCTGACCGACAGCAAACTCTCTACTGCCTTCAACCTCCCAGGTACCGCCCCCTATAAACAGCCCCCCTGCTGGAGTAGTATTTAAAAACAAATTACCTGCATTTGCAGTAATCAATTCAGCCTCTATCGTTATCTGCGAATCTTTGGTATGAGTATAGAATCCGGTATCGAGTTCAATATCCTCAGTCTGAGAATAGCTACCAGAATTTGACGAAATGAACACAACCGTTTGACTGGCTATGATTGATACCTGCGCTGTAATACCGTCTATGTGCTTCACCTTAAACAGTACCTCTATCTCGAATTGAGTTTGCCCAGAGTTCAATGAAGCGCCCGGATTAACAAACCATCTTGTGCTGCTTAAAGAGCAGGTATGTCGCACTCTGCCGATTTGATTGGGTATCCAATTATTAGATTCTGGGAACCCTCCAATATCTACATACCCCCCTGTATCTGTTTCTATTAAAGCAGTCACATCAGGACTACCCAATGGTCCAAATATGAAGAGACGAACAGAACCGAAATTACGATACGCCAACGTCGGGTTGTTAAGTTCACCCTTAAAATCGAATCGACGTGCATAGGACTCGGAATTAAATGCTCCCTTCGCTACAATTGGATATATGAAGTTACGGAAGTCGTGACCGTTGGGCGTGAATGTTCCTTCAAAGAATTCACTATCAATAGTATAACCGATTCGGTCAAACATGAGGCGCAACCATTCGCGTAAGAATATTGCAGGTCTTAGGTCTTCGACACTCACCTGGCCCTGAACTATCAATGCACCGTAATTGATAAGAGGGAACACAATAAGCCTATCAGGATTTACGTCGCTCCAACTTGTACTGACCTCATTAACATCGAATACCACCGAACCCAGGTCTATTTGATTTAGGGCCAACCTCTTTAGCCTGGTGACCCAATCGAGATTGTTTCCGATAAGAAGGAATTCGTACTCGATAACTATATCGCCCTCGTATATGATCTTCTTCAACCTAATTAAAAAGCCGGGTAATTGCACACCGTTGACACGAAGTATTGCACGCCTCTCGGCCTTCACAGAGTCAATATCCTCAGCGTTTATATTGTGGAGGTACTTCAGGGTTTCATTTGTCAGGTGAGTAGCTGGAACCTTAAACAGTTTCGAGAATGTACCGGACCTGGTATTGATATTACTGATATTGCTGGTAGAATAAGTAAGAGCCAAAGGGAACGATTCGTGGTCCTCCAGGTCAATAACACCCAGAACATTATCGGATACCTGAGTTACATCAGCGTCTTTAACTTCATCTGAAATACTAGGAGAAACGAATGCGTTGAATATCCTACTGAATGCAGGTTGAGAGTTCTGAAATGACTCATTCGGGAATGTCCATTTATTCAATCCACTATCATAGGTGGCATTATCTCCCATCCTGAACCACGCCAGCAGCTTACGTTCGTTACTGAGGAAATACAACTCGTTCAGGTCGCTAGGTCTACCTGCATTGTACACGGTTGCCCTCTCGCTAGGATTTAGGGCGAAGTCGAAGAAAGCCGTTTCATCAGTCCGCATTGTCAACGGATCAATTATTGGATTTATTAATGCGGTCGGTAGTCCTCCCATTAATGTCTGACGACCTGGTGTTGGTATTTGAATAGTTTCAAATCTTATAGTCTTATTCCCGATTCCAGCGTCAACTGTTGCAGCCAATACATTGTCAATATACACCTGAAATATATTCTCATTCTTAGTTATAAATACGTGCAGCCAGGTTCCCGTGGTCCAACCAACAGTAACGGTAGTATCTAATGAAGTGTCGAGTGTTTGAGTTTGTTTAAACCGCCCTTTTATCCTAATATTACTTCCAACCTTACGGAAGTATATACCTCCCGAGGTGCTGTTTAGATCACTATTCAGAGCACCCAATGCGAAAAACATTCCATTGGTCCCGGTGAACTTTACGAAAGTGGATAGCGTGAACTCCTGTATCTCATAGATCAAATCCTCGTCTTCGTCTTCATTCCATACAACAGGAGTAGAATCGAGCACACCAGTACGCACCCCGTTCATAAGATAAGCCTTCTCGTTAATGAAGAGGCCCCTATCGCGTATTTCTAACTCTACCTGGTTCACTATGCTACGTGAGAATATTGATTAACGGCTGGCTTATATATGAACTTCAGCAACTCGTGGAACTTATCGTTTGTGTCGATCACTTTGAAATTTCGCTCCAGCAGACGTATTGAGAGATACGAATTCAATAAGCCGTCTGAGGTATCCTGAAATACCTGCTGGCTACCTATGAACTCCTTCAACCAACGCTTATCGTCGGGCCTTAGAAGCTGAGAGAACACCGTGAATTCGTCCCAGGAGTTAGATACCAACACTTCCTCGCCCCTATCTTTAGTTGTGAAATTGTCCTGTATCACTTTCTGATAGATTGACTGCCTGATTCTGTACCGTTCAATTTGAGTACCGAAGAAGAAAAAGGTATCGAACGCACCTAAACTATTCAGGAATGAAACCCTCATAGTATCAGGTCTGCACTTCCTATCCAATTGGTAGTATATCGGTGCAGTCGTAATATTCCCTCCTGTATTGGCACGTACTGTAACCTTATAACTGGCTACGCTAGAATCAATTACAGGCTGTGATCCAAAGTTAAGACTTGCAGCATTTAGATTGACAGGACCCACGGCAACGTCGATCTTCCTTCTATCTGTAAATGAGCCTATTATCTGCACCTCCTGAATTGAGGAACCGCTAGAGTCGAATGTTTCTACGATCAACGTAGGGTCGGTATAGGCTATATCCTTCAACAGCATACCCAAATAGTCTACATCGGTCTCTCGAATTAGTCGAGGCCTCTGCTGAGTATTCGGCTCATTGGTGAGAAACCTATCCCCATTAGCATCGAACAGGAACAAATTGAGGTCCTTAGATTCTGTGAACTGCCTGAGAGCATTGACAGCGCTGAACAAATTACTATCCAGAGTCGCGCCATCTACCAATAGATTGCCCGATTGAAGTACCTCCGTGAATCTTATTTGCAGGTCCTTTGCAACTCCAGCGCTGGCGTTCAATATCCCGGTACCGCTAAAACTTTGTACGGTATGCGATACCCTGTTCTTTGTGATCCCCTGAATATCTATCTCGAATACGCTGGTACCTATACCAGGATCAACGATATGAGTAGCGAGAAGGGTTCCCGTTGCGATGGTACCCACGAATACCTCGGCCTTAATCTTGACGATATCAGCGTCGTCGGAAGTGCATTTAAAAACTATGTGACGGTAAGCTGATAGAACGTCGCCTGCGGTTGGTTGCTGTGTTATAGTTATTGCCATTATGCTGCAAATTTCTTTTGGTTTTCCCTTATTAAACTATTGAGGTCGAACCTCAAACCTTTGGTAATTCCTTCGCTGAGTGATTGTCCGATACTATCCTTCTTCTCCCTCAACGTCAATGACAACCACCCCTTACCTTTGTTCCTGGTGGTAGCCTGGCGGCGCTTCGTTGGAATACCCTCCCGTGCGTGTGCGGCTGCTATTGCAAACGGACTGACGTTTAACCCCTTCAACTTGATCCAATCAGCCAACGCCTGAATGTAATCAGAATGCTTCCGGCCTGTTCTTACATGAGGATTATACATTCTAGCTTTAACAACAGAAGACCTGACACCCTGGTCGAGAATAAACCCGTATCGGTTCATAAGTCCCTGAATCTCAAACCCGTTTGGGATTACCTGTAAGCGAGTATTGAGGCTGCCAATCAACGAACCTGTGGCCCTATGGTTCTGGGCGAGCAGTTCCTTTGTCAACGCTACTACAACGTCTTCGCCTATCTCGTTCAGTATAGCGTTGTAATCTATTGCCATCAGTAATTAAATGTTCCCCTATCGCAGTCAGTAAATACCTTCAGTTGAAAACTGAGATTGATTCCGGCCAATTTGTCATTATCCTTTATTGCGAGTTCGCTTCCTTTTGCAACCGGGTTACCTATAAGAATCCACGGTTTACCATTCGGATCAGCTTTCAGCCTCTCTACGAACTCCCTCATAAATAGTTCTGCCAGGTTCTCCATATCGCTAATCTTCACGGTCTGGTCGTCTTCCTTTACAGTACTGTCGATAGTAACATCGTAGAAGTTGATAAAGAAGTCATACAGACGAGAGCCGTCTGTGAAGTTCGTATACTTTACCTGTGGGTGTTTCTCCAGTATACAGATAGGCATATCCTTACCTCTGTCGAAATTGACCTCGCTCGGGTAAATGTAATCGAACTTACCGAGGCTTTCCATCGCGTCACCGATGGTTCTGAATTCTGCTATTACGTCTTTAAGATCAGCCATTTCTAGTAAATGTTGCGGTTAAAATATTGGGTTTTTCATCTATCGGAAGACGTATTGCATCTTCTATATTGCAATGATTCTCAATCTGCCACCCCTTGCTATCCATGAATCGCCTCAATGAATCAGGGTTAAAGTGGTGAATATGCTCATTCGGTTTTCTGTGCTTCCAGTTATTGAACCAATCCTCAGTAGAGAAATGACACCACGGCAAACTGATAACCACCATCTTACACTCCAGCTTCTCTATAAAATCAATATCGGGACAATGCTCCAGGCTATCCCAGAACGTGTAAATATCAGCAGGCATTAATTCAGGCGACCGCTCCATTTCACAGGGCAACGGATAATCGAGTATGTCATATCCGAAACACCCATCGAAGATTGGGCCAGCCACCTTACCGAAAGCACCATTACCGCAACCGAAGTCAAATACGGTGCGTGGCAATTCATGGAACTCTCTACTATACATTTCCAGTATATACGCTGTGCGAATAAGGTTCAGCGCCCTACCTTTTATAGCATACTCACCGTGATCATAAGTACTTACGTATTCAGGATTGTAAAGAAATGGTTCTGGGTTCAGCTGGTGAATTACCCCGTCGCAGTCGATTTGATAATGGAGTCCGTCGGGTGTAGTGAAGTCGTGCATCTGTTCAGTAGTGTTTCGTTCTCGGTGAGGAAATAGCAATTATAGTGACCGTTGGCGACCTCTAAATTATAGTTTTTCCCCATAGCCTGAGCGATGGTCAGGCAAACACTCTGATTACAATACACTTCTGAGCAGGCTGAAATGATCTCGGCTACCTCTAGCAGATTGCTCGTTGGGACCCATTTACAGAACCCTACCTCGTTTACGTAGTCAAGATATTCAGCCTCAGTTCCGATAAAGACGATCTTATCAACATAGTTATTAACAATTTCCCCGTGTAGCTTCTTCCAATCGAATAAGGTCCTATACCGTGCAGTCCTATTGATAACAGCATAGCCATCGAACTCGATTTTCGGATCCGTCACATACAACCACGGCTGTACTGGAATCCCATGGCCACTACATACAATACCGAATGTATCGCTATAAGTTTGCAGCATATTCTGGCGCAGTACCCTCGGGTGTTTCCTGAAGAGGTCCAAATCATAGTCGATATGAATACCCGGATAATACTCATAGAAATCGGTGCTCGGGTAAGGTATGACTTCGGTAATATAGTTTTGCTGCTTCAGTAAATCAACAAGAGCAGCATAGAAGTCTATTCCCCTGTGGTATAGGTTCTCCGACTTTAGGAATATGACACCACCACCTAGCGACCGTATCAAAGGAAGAGAATAGATAACGTCACCCAGGGCCCCACTATGGAGAAACTTCATTACGACAACCTATCGAATATCTTATACTCGTCTCTGATCCACGAGAAAGCGTCCTCAGCATCAGGGAACAGCATAGGGTGGTATGTGTGATCCTCAATCAGCTTTGGATCGGCCCAGGCATATTGCATTTTGGATAGATGAGCCGGGTAAAACATAAGCGTAGGAACCTTCAGCATGGTTGACATAATAGGCAATCCAGAAGGAAACGCTACAAAGTAATCGAGTCGCTTCATTACCTCAACCACGTAACCGAGATTCTGGCCTATCACAGTCTGAAACGGTATCTTCAGCGCCGTCAGCATTTGGATAAGATTACTATTCAGGTCTGTATCGAAGTCTGCACCTATCAACACGAACTTATAGTTACTGTTGTGCTCACCTAAAAGACTGATAAGCTGGCACCAGTTTTGTTCGTCCCAGAACCCCCAATTACGAGCAGAGGAATACGAACTGGTATAGATACCGATGTACTTTGTATCGCCCTTAGGCATATCCTTTTTGGCAGTCTTCGCATACTCCTTAGTGACGAATGGTAACTTGTATGAGGTCTCTAAATCAGGAAGGTAATCCTCGATACGTTTGCCCTGTTCTAGCCACACGTTAGCCGATAGGCATATCTGACCCTCAGGCACATCGCTCCACTTCTTATAATACTCGTTAGCGTCCTGGTTCATTGGGTGTAACGAGGTGAAGTATGGAGAGTACTCAGCCTCTTCCACCAGGCTCGGGAGCAAATCGAATATCTGTTTACCTCGCTGAGGCTTATCGGATGCAATCTCGAATATGAATTTCTCCCCGGCGTTGACCAACTTCTGAAGTATCCAGATGTTGTCGCCTATGCCTGCACATACTTTGATTGATCTCATTTCTTCACTTCTTTTTCAACCTTTGCCATTGGCGGCTGCTTCATCTTAATACCGCATTTGTTACCGATATCCCTGAGCATCAGATACTCCTGTATCTTAGCGTCACCATTGGCGTACCTCTTCTTTTCGTAGTTCTCTTTGATCTTCAGGAAGTAATCACGCATCTGTCTGTCGAATCGAATATCTGTCTTATTGACCATTTCGCCCAACGATTTAATAAGGTGGGTAAAATTCAAATCCATATCGGTCTGAATCATTTTCTTCTGTTGCCTGTACTTCTCCAGGTCCACGTTGAGCACCTTAATATACTCTTCCTTTGCCCTGGCGTCAACCATAACCTTAAACCGTTCAATGCGTTTGTTCACCATCTTCAGACGGAAGAAGGGAAAAAAGCTGTTCAATATCCTCAGCGCTAGAATCTGCATCTTCAGAATCTTATCCTTCTGGTTGAGCAGATTGAGGTGAATTTTGTAATCTGTGATCTTTCCTGTTATGTCAATAGGGTCCATTGTATGAGTATAAATTGTTAACGTTTTGAATAATCGTAATTGCTCGACCAGCTACGGCGGTCGTGCTCTAATAGAATACTGGTATCTATGTACTGTTCCACACCAGCCAGCTTTAAATCCCATCCGAAAAAACTATCGCTAAACGCTCCTTTCTCGTGATAGGCGTCAACCCTGAACGGGAACCTCTTGCATATATCATGGTGGATAAGCGTACAGCCAATACCTCCAGAGAATATTGCTTTTAGATCGCCGTCGAACATCATGTAACCCTCTAGGCCAGTTAGCTTTCTGGTCCGCTTACTGCGGTACTCTACCTCGCAATCCAATACACAGAGGGTAGTATCCTCTTCGTGCATAATCATATAGCAGGCCGACACCACATTGGCACCCCAACTGAGCAGGTATTCAATAATATTCGGCGGCACAAATACGTCTACCTCAATCATCATAAGGTAATCGTACTGCTCTGTGATCACTTTATTACGGAGAATGTTCTGGCTTTTGGAAATGAACACAGGCGCCGTATCCTTACCTGGGTCCAAATGTAGGACCTCAACAGCGTGGCGTGTTCCTATCTCCCGGTAGTATTCCTCATTGTGAGAGTTGTCAACCAACAATATATCGTAATTCGTATAGCTGAGGGCCTTCACCGATTCTATCCAGGCGTCGATACAATAGTCCTTCTGATCGCTGAAAGGAGCCGCTACGAGTACTCTGGGTGAATTCTCAAATCTCATTATTTCCTGGGTCGTTTTGTTCTCGGTGCCTTAGGTGGTTTGCTGGCCTCGAACGCTGCATCGGCCTCTGCTTTGTCCGCACTAAGATACGTTAATACCTCATATAAATCTGCTCTCAATGCACTATCAATTGGGGTGTGGTCCTTCAGGTTAAATACTCCAGTTTCCGCTAATCTTTTGAGGCTGATGTACCAGCCGAAGCCGGAGGTTGCTGCTGATCGTGCAGCACCTTTCGTACCCCTGCGCTTAGTATAGAGATTCCCCCACCTTCCTCTAATGAACTTATTGGTTTCAGCAAAAAAAAAGCGACACCCCAGACGGTGACCATATCCAATTTGTCGAACAGCTTGGCCCGTTTCATTATCAATTCCTCATCGAATATCTTCTTTGCCTCACCACGTTTACGGGCCAGTATAGCGATCTGCTGCGAGATATATGATATGTCGCCCTTTGCGATCTTAGCGGCGTTCATTTCAACCTGAGCAGCCTCTATATACTGACCGAATGAAGCCTTAGCCATGTGGCGAATAGGTAGGTACCACTTCGTCCCGTCGAAATTGAACTGGCTGAGTTCTGGTATCAAACCCTCCTGAGGCATATAATACATACCCAGGACGAATTTAAGCAGGTAGGTTTTGTAAATAGATATCACATCCTCAAATGCCATCTTATCGTTGATAATGCCAGCAGGGATATTACTCAATTCGATCAGGACCTCCTTATAGAATACATTGAAGTTGATCATACCGTCCTCTTCGCTGATCTGAGCGAGGACCTTATCGTGCTCTTCCTGGTCCGTGATAGCCTCGTAAAGTTCGTGCAGTTTGTCCGGTAGCTTCTCCTTACAGAGAACAGACAAACGAACGAATTGCTCCAGCGTGAGGTCTACCCACGACTCTGCAATCTTGTAGTGTTTTTTGTGGAGTGATATATTAAGCACCTCGCATTAGCTCTTTAGCTGTCTTCAGCTTGTGAGCGGCTTGGCGTAGTTGTCCTAGAATGGACGGCTTCTCTCTCAGGTCCTCGTGCGCGATCAGTTCAGTTACCATTTCAAGAATGGTACCAACCCCGTACTTATTTTCAGCCTCTTCAGCCTCCTTCTCCTTATTAGCATCTACGGCTAATCCGGCTTTAGCTTTCAAGGCTTGTTTGTCCTGATCCTTTTTGAATAACTTCAGTCGCTCGGTTACTTTTTCTTCATTGTCAAACGGGTCATACGAAATACCCAACTCAATACATTTGATCTTCTTAGAAATAAGAGAATCCTTGTCTTCGTCCTCGAAAGCAATCCCGAGTTTCGTAGCCTTATCTCTCAGCTTCTTACCTTTCAAACCACCCTTAGAAGTAGCTGGCTTTTCAGCAGGCGTCTCAGGAGTTTCCTCAGGCTTATCGGCCTCTTCGTCCGCTTCCTCTGACTCTTCTTCTGCTGCTGCCTTATCAGCCGCACTCACGTATGTCAACTTCGCTTGTACCATCGCGTCTTTGTGCGATACAGCAGGGTTTTCTTCTTTGAATTTTGCTAGGTGAGCGAACCAGGGGTTTTTCTTTGCGTCAGACATTGGGTAGTTGTTATGAATTCCCTACAAACATACACAATATATGAGACTTCCAAACTTTGTCAAAAAGAATAGCGCAGCTATTGAGGCGAGTTACCGTTTACCCTGAAGAAATGAAGAACGATAGTTCGGGAATTTCAAAGGGTAATGGAAGAAAATATCCGCTTGTTCGCTCCTGTGATCAGGACATTGCCTGTACTATTATTTAACTAGCCACCGAAGGAAGCGGCTAGTTAACATAACATCAGTTATAGCGACCAATGATGAGAGCAGAAGGATAGGAGGGTTGACTCAAGTGGAGTCGAAGTCGACGGAGCTTCAGGCAATCCAAACACGGCAATAAGTCGTGTACTTGTTTTTTTGCGGTGGCTGCGACCTTCATTTGCTCCTATAACTATTATTATGTCTAAGGTTGCTTGGGGCTAGAAATTACTGACGGTTTGTATCTTTAAAAACAAACCGATTGGCGATAGTTCGCCAAAGGTAATTTATAGCTACGAACGGTGGCCAAGCGTGACTTACAAGTGCGGAGGAACTCTTAATAGTGAATGGAGGGGTTTGGCTGTCTCCGACAAGCCCCGGAATGAACGTAGAATCGCGTAGGTAGCCCAGGTGGAATGAGAAGCAGATGCCTAGTCTTTCGATGCCATTTTTTTTACATTCTTACTGATTTTTCCCACATTAACGCATAGTACAATAAACATAATGAATACAATAAGTCCAAATGTTCCTTCTAGTAAAAATGAGAGTGAATCGATAGTGTTCATTTTGGTGGTGTTATGGCCCAAAAAGGGCCGTTAAACTATCTGCGGTAGGCTGTGAGAACCGTCCCTCGAAAGGGTTGCACAGGAGAATAACGACCCTAGCTATTAACCCTGTGCAGAAATTCTCACATTTACCGCAGGATTGTGTGTCAATACAAATATATGACATTCCCAGATAGGGGTATATTTGGGGATGGTAAAGGCCATTTTCTTTCAAGGTAACTCGCCTCTTACCCCGAAACAGAAAGGCCGAGAGTCGCAAGACGAAGGAATTTCGTAAGCCTTAGCGGTTTCGGGGTTGTTGAATTCCGATTATCGGTCCCATTACGTCAATGGTCCCAACGCTACGCGGTCCCATAAAAAACCCCGACCTTCTCTGATCAGGGTTTCCCGATTGTTTACTCAGATGAGTAATCATTGCCCTTCGTGGGCGGTACGAATATACGATTATCCCATAGAACGCTGACGCTTACCTTTCGTCAATTCGGTGAGGCCCCACACCAGAGAGTCGATTCTATTGGGCGATTTGGTGCCTTCCATTGCGTCCCAGGTAGTCATTTCGGTTTCGAGGTCTGGGAGATTACCGAAATGTTTCACTCGATTCTGCTCATACTGTGCTGCAATAGGCTCGGCCCGTGTACGCTTGGACTTTGAGGCCCACACTTTTTTGTACGATACACTCCTGTCGATATTACGAATGATGGTCTCTATCATATCGCCGCCATTATTGGCTTCACCTATTATTCTATCAGCGTCGTACAATTCGTAGGCTTCTATCGCAACGTTGGCCCAGGTGTTAGGTGACATAATGCCTGACAGGTCGTCCAACACATAACAAATATCATCATACCCAATACCGACGGGGATTATACCCGTCTCGTCTGAGTCCTGATGAGCAGTAGCAGCCGGATCAATTGGTATAACGATACGTTTGAGATCAGGGATTACCTCCACCCGGTTAGCCTCGATATTCGCCATAGTCCACAGGGCGCCCTCTACATCCTCCAGCATTTCAGCGTTTAACTCCTGACGGCCTACCGTGGTACCCTCATATTTCTTAATCACAAACTCAAAGAACGCACCAGCTAGGTTCGCCCGGTTCTCATAAGTGGTACCGTTGGTAACATGAGTGTTCTTATCCTTCAGAATAGTCCTCATTAATTTAGTCGGCTTTGGTGTCGTGGTGACCACGCATTGAGGTTTCTGACCGATCCTCAGACCCATTTGGAGGTTGTCCCATGCCTGACTATCATACTTCCATGAGGCCAATTCGTCGGCCCATGCCTTATAGCATTGTGGACCCCTCAGCGCGTCAGGTTCCTCTGCGGAGAAGAGTATCGCCTTCGCTCCATTGTTCCAGGTAACACGCCTTTTAGACGGCTCGTATTTAGGCATATCGTAATTGGGACTGCACGCTAGAAGACCACTCTCCCCCTCTACCATTACGTCCCGGGCGTCGGCAGCAGTCCGGGCCACTAAATGTATGATAGGGTTATCCTCCTTCCATTCGCGGACGGTCTCGGCACCTACTCGCGTCTTACCCCAACCTCTTCCGGCCTTAATGCACCAGGTAGTCCAATCCCCGTCTGGGAGGACCTGGGTAGGCCTCGCGTTTAGTCTCCACCTGAATTTAACCTCACTTAGAAGTTGGGTCAGGTAGGTTCTTTTGTCCAGAGGCAAGGAGTTCAGTAATTCCTTCGATAAGTTCATCGTTACTAAGTAATGGTATTGCTTCGTCTTCAATGTCAGCGTCCGAGTCTATTGCTTTGGGCCGTGGTACTACATACTTTGCTATCTCACGATGGCATAGGAACCGTAATTGTGCAGACTGCTCAACCTGCTTTGGTCCGTCTTCAGTCAGGAATTCGTTGTAGTGAGCCAGCTTCGCCAGCGCTACAATTGGATGGTAGTCGGGGAACTCTTCGTGAAGAAGGTCCAACAGCTTTTGTCTGCTCTTGTTGGGTGTTCCTCTCGCCCTGCCGCCTGTTTTCTCCCTGCTCATCTAGTTTTATCTACTTTAGAGAACTCGTATTGTCCATCGTTTAACTCAGGTGCTTCCATAGGCTTACCACACCACATACAACAGGCGTTCGCAAACGTTCCCTGCTCCGTGGTCCACCAAGCATATAAGGGCGTGTGCTCATCGTTATTGCAGTCTGTTCTATTCATTCAACGTCTTCTGTTTTCTCCCTTCCAATCTCCATCGTAATCGGCCTGTGCTGCTTCAAACTGAAACATTGTACTACCCGTTCGTTCTTGTTCACCATCATACAATGACTTCAGACCAAAGTACCGTTTATATTTCGTTATCCTCAGTACGCTCACGTCAATACAATAGCTGAGAATATCTGAAACCCTGGAACCCTTTCCGTTCTATCTGCGCTCTTCTAGGGATCGCTTCAAAGTCCGTCAACATCAGCCAGGCCTTCGCATACATTGGCTCGGGACTATTGGAGAACTGAATAGCTTTATCTCGCTCTATACCAACCAGCAAACACTTCCAGCGTATACGGCCCATTACAACGATGTACACAGTTGTTATTGGATGTACTGGAGCGTTGGGTAGATTGTAGTACCAGAGCGAACTGTCGTTGCAGGCGTTCCATTCCTTCACGATCTTAGCATAGCCACCAGGTCGCGTCTGTATGAGTTTCTGACCTATGGTCAATATTATTGCTTCTGGTCTCTCGTCAATCATTGTCCTCTTCCTTACATATTACGCAAGTGGTTTCCTTACCTAAATAGCTTCCGAAAATTCCGTGACACTCCTTACATAATCTCATAAAATACTCCTGTTTCTCTTTGCTCATAATCTCTGTCTCTTGTTTAGTTAGATTAGATTGGTTTACAGATATGCGAGGTATTGAACCCAGCACCACACTCACTACACATGAACCTATATTCCTTCTTCTCTCCTTGTTGGATAGACACATGGTCAATATCCAGCAATGTATTAGGCGGTTCATTGCAATTATCACAGAAATAAAAGCCCTGATCTGTCTTACGAGCTATTGATTTACATTTGCCACATACTTGTTGTTTCGCTTCCATTGGTCTACGTATTGCTATTGGTTGAATAAATCGGTTTGCTTTGGATCAACTGGTGCTGGTCGTTTATTCTTCAGACCTAGCTGATAATATCCTCTCTTCGGTCTCTTCAGCAGGCCGTTGTTAATGAGCCTGGTAAGAGTATCGCCTACGTGCTTACCAGTATTGCGGAAGTATCCAATTTCCCCTCTCGTGATAATAGCACGCTTCGACAGTACCAGGCTCTTATCGCCTTTGAACACCGCTATAATTTGCTGCTGTCGTTCGTTGGCCTTCATTCGTGCATTTTAATCATAGCATCTATCTCTCGCTTCTTAATTTTGAGAGCAGCTAATTCGTCAGTAACCTTCTCCTGTTCCTCGTGGATATTGATATCAGAGCATTCGTCGCTGCCACACTCAGGGCAATGAGTATCCTCCCAATCAAATAGGTAGCTACACTTGTCACATTTCCAATAAGTTCCTGTGAATTCTGACATTTCTAACGGTTTTTTCTGCGTGACTTACTGGCTGATCTATTTTTCTTCTTCTTCTTACTCTTTGACTTTCTATGATTAGCTGAGAATTCTGCGAGGCGCATCATGTGAACCTCGGTACTTTGTTTAGGGACTTCAACCGACTCCAGTTCACCCAGAGCCTTCTCTGCGTCTGCCTGTAAACCCTTTGGTACCTGAGTGAGAGTACCCCGTAGTTTGCTGTCCATTTTCTCAATGAATTCTTTTGAGTAAAGCATATTGTTATTCGTATCCATAGTTATACATTGATGGTAGATTTTACTACCTGATTAAAAAGTGCGAAGGCTCCAGTACGGAAACACTCGCTTTATTGATTAATAAATACTGTCAAGATTGGGAGAAATTCCTTTGTCTTGGATATACTTAGCGCATTCGTCCCAATCCTTTGCGTCTTGGTCGGAGATTACAAACGTTTCAGGATGGTTCTCTAACTCCCAACAGACGCAGCAAAGTCCGTCATGGGATAAATCCTCTTCAAACTCCTTACATTCTTTACAGATTCCGTCCATAATGATAAGTTTAAATGTTAGTAACGTGGTAGGGAATCGAACCCTACGGGGTGCTTCTAATCATATCAGGGCAAAGAAAAAAAAACAAACCCTTTCACACCAATTAACCGTCTAACCTCTCCGGCACACGTCAACCGTAATACTACTTTCCAGTAGGTGCGTCCGACTGTGGACCTCCTGGCTTATCGCCCTGAACGTCTTTTAGCTTTACGCCTTTGTCCACGTATTCCAGCCGCCCATCGTCGTACCAACACCCGTTTACATCAGCGCCCTTTTCGTCAACCTTTGGCTTTAGCAATACCTGATCGCAACCAGTAATATATTGAGCCATCCCTGTTACTATACCAGTAAACCCGGTAATCGTATCTCTGGCCCTACATCCCATTATGATTTTTTTGTCCATAACTCTACTTTGATAAATTGATAACATGACTCCAGTTGCATATTGCCGGGTCGGAGTATACACCCGTAAAATGATATTGTTCCATTGCCTCCCTGAATTGGTCCATAGAGATACCTAACTGTGCTAATTGCTTACAAGCCCGGTCGTTGTTTACCGTGATCTTCAATTCCACAGGCGGCTTACATTGAGCACCCAACGCTCTAACGAAGTCGATCCATTGAAGATACTCCCTGAATTTGCTTAGAATGCTCATAGTACCATGTTTTGTAATATGTGAGCGATAACGTCCGCAGTCCAGCCGTTACCTATCATTTTATACCTCTGAGTATTACTCACTCCTTCGGTGTAATTGTCGGGCAAAGTTTGAAGCCGCTCACATTCTATTGGGTGCACACCTAAATAGCCTGATATAACGTCTCTGCTTTTCTGACTCATTCTCACATTTTCGAGAAGAAACTTTGCGTTGGGGAACCTATCTCGCAGCCGCGCAAACTCAAAAAACAACTTACTTCTAGGGTCCTCAAAATTGAGTTGATCCCCTGCGAAACTAAAACCCTGACAAGGTGAGCCGCCAATAAACAAATCAGGTGGTATTATACTCGCACCCGTTACTGAGCGCACGTCACCTATTTGGATCGTGTTTGGATAGTTTTTCTGTGCTATGCTTATAGCGAACTTATCAATTTCAGAGGCAGAATAACTGTCTACCGTTATACCGGCCCGGCCTAGTGCGATCTGACCGCAACTCATACCATCGAATACGCTTAATACATTCATGTTTATTTCTCTTTAGATTGAGCATAAGCAACGCCGCCCTTATGGTCCTCGTAAATTGCAGATACACGCAACATATCCACGTATCGGTAACTCTGTTTGTCGTCGAATCCCTTCCAATTCCGTTCGCCGAATACCAGCAGCTTCAGCCGCCTGTCTGACATTACCCCAATGGGAATACACTTCATCGTATAATGGGTCACAGATCGCGCTATCGCGTGTCTGCAATGCAGGTGGTGAGTTGCGTCTGCTATGGTCAATTCTCTGGTTTCACTCATAGTTCTAGTTTCATTTGTACACTTGGTATACCTCCCAATTCAATAATATTTACACCGTGGGCCTCTGTCAACCATTCCCTCAATATATGACGATGGCAGAACTCGTGCGGCTTTTCATAGCACAGAAGAACCGGGATCAGCTCACCAGTCAATTCAGCTATTTTAATACAGATAGATTTAGGATTCAAATTACCCTCCAAATAGTCCCTATATTCAGTTCTCATACGGTATTCCTGAAGTCTAGCCATCTTCTTAGGTGGTGCCAATTCTGGCAGATTGAAGTAATGGAAGTACTTCGGTACCGTTCTTACGATCCCAATAGGCTGATATTCAGTAAGAGGGTACTTCCTCCAGTTAGCGAAGTAGCTGGTAAACATTGGACGTTTTTCTGTTGGCTGTTCTTTACCCATCTTCATCAGTTTCGCCACGCTGCCGTCGCCATTCGTCCCGGTATCGGTCAACCTCCAGGCAGTCACGCACAAAGTTATCAAGATACTGAGGGTTTTTATAGGCATAGACGATATTGTGATTCGTGGTAACTACCTCGATTCCCTGGTCCGTTAGAAATATGCCTTTCCTTACGCTCATGCGGCCAATTTTTTCTCAATTGTCATACCGTGAATAACAAACAATTCCTCTTTTTCTAGCTGGTTTCTGTGAGCCATATTATGACAATCTCTGCACAGATATATCAGGTTCAATATGTCATTAATATCGTACCAGACCGTATTGCGAATGAACCCCTTCAATCCTCTGCTGTGGATATGGTGAATTTCACCTCCCTGGTAACTGTCGCACCGTTCACAGCCGCATAGGTCCTGATCCCCGATCTCAAAAAACTGTCGATATACTCTGATGTGTTTCTGCATTATTGACTAAATACACCCCACAGAATTAGACCTACAACGATTGACACCATGCAGAGGACCATGAATAATAATATCCTACTTGCTTTCTTATACTGTTCCATATCTGGCTCCATTATTTGATTGTTTTCAGAAAAGGCAATTTCATTCCTTTCTCGTTTGCAGCTTTCACAAAGTTGTCATATTCAGCCTTATAGTCCAAGTCAGGTAAGCTAACGTATTCCTTAGGAGGTGCTGTAATCTTGTACTTATGAGCATCCTGGGTACACCATTTGGACAATGTGATATTGACCGAGGTGTGTTTTCCCAGATCACTCCTATTCTCCATAGACTCCAGCTTATCGACAATGAGCGCTCGCGGAAATTTTTTTGTTAGAGTTTCACAATCCTCGTCAGTTAATTGAGTTTGCAGTTTACCTACCAACGGAAAGTTATCTGAAATAAATAAACGGAGGGGGTGAGGGGTATTCCCCCCTTCAATTGTTTTAGGTTCTTTTTCTTCTACTATACCGTCAGGTGTTTCGTCAGTTGGTTCTGCAACTGCTTTGTCAGGTGCCTCGTCAGTTGCTTCATCATTAATTGATAGAGCAGAATCAAGTGCTCTATTAGTTGCTTTGTCATTTATTGATAGGGCAATAATTCGGCTTTGGTGTTGATTCTTAGCCTCAGATATTTCCACAATGAAACCAAACTCAATCAATTCAGCCAGGGCCTTTTTGTAGGTATTGTAGGACCCTATACCTAATGCTTCCATAGTCACCGAGGTAGGTAACCCTATCTTCTCCTTCTGGCCCAACCTGTTCCATAGGTCCACGATATAGAAATACATATCCGAGTGAATATGTCTAACCTTATCCGGGTTCCCGAACTTGTAGTTATACCAACGCCTGGTTAATTGATAACCGTTCATTTGTAATAATAAAGCTGGCACTCCAAAAGGAGGCGCGTAGGACGAACTGCAAGGAACACCAATTTACCCCCAATTAGAGGCCAGCAAACTTTCAATATGATTTTGAGAAATGCAGTTCAATATTTACGCTTTAATGCTACAATGATAATACAATAATGTAATGGGTATAAAAAAAGGGCCGAGGGTTTTCAACAAAATCCTGTTGATAACCTCGACCCCCTGAGGGATTCGCAGCCTAGAATTTAGGCATAATCTGTACCTTCAGTTCCTCAGTTCCTCGCTCCACCTGCTCCATTATGATTTGATAATCGTACTTCTCGCATAGCTTCTGAATCTCCTTCAACCTCTCAGTTCCCAGGCTTTCACCGTTCTCTACAAAGAGCACCTTGACGTTAGGATTCTTAGCCATCTTCAACTGTATACCGAGGTGCATAATCTCGGACGTGGATAGTGTATTGATGTCGACCTCGTGACCGTGATACAGCAGCGCCTCGTCGTTAAAAGAGAGTCCGTCTACTGGCATATCCATATCGCGAACATGGTCCGCTAGAGCCTGCCTACTGCTCTCAATGAGCGCTGTCATTTCTCCAGCTTCAGTCTCGTACTTCTCCTTCTCCAGAGTCTTCTCCTTATATTCCTGAACCTTCTGTGCCTTTAGATTGTGAGATTGAGCCGTCTCCATTTTCTCGGATAACGATTGTAAATCCTGTACCTTATTGTCCTTCAGGAATTCCTCAGCTTCTATATTCAGAGTTTCATTTGTTCCGATGGAAGCCTTTATCAGTTTGAGTTGACCTTTCAGCCGATCAATTTCAGCCGTTCTATCTTTCATACGATCCTCAACTCCTGTAATCTCTGAATTTAGTTTGTTAGCAGCCTCATAATCAGCCTGGGCCTTTGTAATGTCGATCACAGTTGCATAGGTTTTGAAATCCTCCTTTGACAGTCCGAATTCATTCAGAGCACCAGTAACGAATTTAGCCTTACGGTTCACTTCTGTACGATCCTCGAAAGTATTGGCGATCTTCAATTCAATCTCAGCCAGCTTCGTTTTGATCTCTTCAGGAAAAAAGGATTTGATTATCTCAACCTGCTTCTTTTTCCCGGTTGTGCTCTCGCTGAGTCTTACAAACTCGTGGAGGTCGAAATCAATCTCTCCTACAATGGACCCTATAATCGACTTACGACGATCCCTAATACCATTGGGAGCCGTCACCTCGACAACAGGAGGCTTACCCTTCTCCATCTTCATTTTGAACGTGTACTGGTTGCCTTCCTCGTCCGTGATTACCTCAATACTGCCGGACTCTTCTCCGTCAGTTATTGGATTGGGAGGCATTTTTGAACTACCCAGGGCTACTTGAATCGCTTGCATAAAGGAACTTTTGCCCTTTCCATTTTCAGCGAGAAGGAGGATACTCTTACCCTCTATCGCTTCTTCAAGATTGGTTATATTCTTGAAGTTCTCAATTGTCACTTTTTCAATTTTCATCTGATTGATTTTAGTTAGTTTTTATTACTGCTAATTCATTATTAAGTAATCCAAATACGTCGAAGTGCCATTCAAGAAGCATGATAAATAAATCATACGGATAGCATAATGGATGCTTCAGGAAATCAAAATATTCTGACGACAATTCTTCCATTCGTTCTATCGGCACAAATTTCTCCCCGTTATGCTCAATCTCTTTTGTAAGGTCGGATAGGGGGCGGAGGAGGGGTTTTCCTACAAACCAACCTGCAGCTTCAAATAAAGTACTTCGCAAATGTTCTACTTCCATTTCTATTGGATATCCACCATCTTGATGAATCATCAACCCATAAGGCAAATAAGGTGCAAGGTGTTTTAGTTCTAGTTTCATATCTATACTGATATTACCTGAATCTCAGGAGTTGTAACTGCGTGCTCGCACGTATGGAAGAGAGGACACTTTGCACACTTCGCCCGGTCAGGTCTTGGAGTCCAACCTGCGTCAGCTTCAGCCTTCACGTCGATAGCGAATTGCTCCATTTTCTGCTCGTGCTCACTCATGGTAGCTTTGGATACCTTCACACGGATAAACTTAATCCAGCCCCCTTTGCCGAATACCAGGTAATAGAACGGGAGGTATTCACCGTGGATATGATGCCAGAGCCAAATGTAATGCACAGGTTGAGTATGGTCGCGGTTATCGAGATCGCCCCACGCATACGGAGACCAACGGTCGTCTTCCTTTGTCTCTGTGAATTTCAGATCAACCATCGCCTTCTCACCTGCGACCTTAGCAAGCATATCGAGGATACCTGAGTGTCCATCCTTTTCGAGCCTGATCTGCTTCTCCAAAATCTCGATACCCATATCCTTAATTACCTCCTTAAAGGTTTCAGCGCATTCAGCTATTTTCTTATCGTCAGCACTAGGACCGCCGCCAGCCAATAGAGGCAACTGAGGAACCTCGTCCTCTTTTGTAGTGGCGCCTATTGCTCGATACTCAAATACCTTACCCTTCAGCATTGCCAAAGACTCGATACTGTGCGTTCGGTCTACCGTGACGGCCTTATACTGTGTACCGCAGTATTGCTCGTCATAGAATGAGGATATTGCACTCGGGGATATATTGGGTACGTGTTTAATTGACTGATTCATCTTCTGGTTTGATTAGAGGGTTATAGGTGTCAACGTCCTTTCTGTTCAAGTCTCGACCGAACGACTTACCTATGGATTTAGCCGCATTCTTAACGCACTCGGCTTTCAGGTGCGGATAGTCTTTAACTAACGTGTTTTTGATCTTGTTCTGGCCTATGGTATCAATCTCAGTATTCGCCTTCTGTTGAACCTGAACAGCAGCAGCACCCGTTCGGCTTATCCATTGCTTCGTAACAGGATGGAATACCTTCAGGTCGATCTCTCCTACGATCTCGTTGGCAATCAATTTGGTTTTGAAGTTCTCCGTTTGCCAAAGGCCGAAAAAGGTCTCATCTAACTGCGTTTCCACCATTGATATCGGTAGAAATTCTGAGTTATTCGCGAACTTGTTTCTCTTAATGTTAGCCGGATCAGGCTGCTTATTGAAGAAGGCGACCATTTTCTGAAGGTTAATCAACACTTCACGGTCTAGTGCCATTATGTCGTCACCCGGCACTACGGGTTTGTTTTCGTTCTCCATCTGTTGCTCGGATTTAGGAGGTTAGTACTATTCTGATTTCTGTTCTATAAGATCGTTTACAGTTACACCCAACGCTGTTGCTATTTTTTGGGCGGTTTCCAAAGTTGGCTGTACCAGGTTCCTACAATAACGGTTTACCATTCCAGTACCCTTACCAATTTCCCCGGCTAACCAGGTCTGAGTTCGCCTATCCTCTATTAGGATTTGGTCGATTCTGTTTTCAAATTTTTCCATAGTACAAAGATATCATTATCTACTATAATATATAGGCTATATCAATATGTTATTAACAATTATAACTCCCTGAATTGCTTATCACGCCTATCGTACTTCAGTTTCAGTTTCTCAAATTCAGCCTCTAACCTTAGTTTATCATACTCCTGGCAGGCACATTTTGGACAGCAATATTTCTGATGTGAAGCCTTCGCGTGATGGGTGAAGGTGTTATTACAATTCCTGTTTGCGCAAACCTTTGAGTTGATCGTTAATTCGTTTTCAATCCTACCCTGCTTTATCCAACGATATTCTGTACTAGAACAATAACCCGAACAATACTCCTGGTCCGGGTTGAATTTGTCCGGCTCGAAAATGTTTTCACAGTTCCTATGAGCGCAAATCCTGGTCACCCTATCAGAACCTCAATCTTCTTAGCCTCCCAATCGAATTCGATATGTACGGGGTGAATCTGGTCTGGTATCATACCGACCTCATACTCAGTATTAATCGTCCAATCGCCCGGGATAATTACGAACTCTTCCTCGCTCTCGTCGTCGTCCAAATGGGTATCAGTATACACTATCTTTTTCACCGTCAATTCAATTCGTTGCATGATGCAGGCAATTGATTTGATACCCCATTCCCTGGCCTCAACGGTGAGTTTCCAATGTATCCGGCAATTCACTATCTCGAATTCGTCGTATCCTTTAGGCTGGTTCTGAATATCTCCCTGGGAGTATTTCAGGGTAGTTGTGTATGTGTTTTCTAGTGCGCTCATTATAGATTACAATTACGTTCTTCGTCGATTACTGTTTTCTGATACATCGCCTCAGGCATTTCCTCTCCGACTTTCCAATGATCGACGAGTGTCGTAATATCGCGGCCCTTATATTGGACCTCTTCGATTTCAAACTCGCCCTCATACTCTCGATACTCTACGCTGATCTCTCGCTCCTGATAATCCAGCATTACGGTCTGTGTTTTGTATCCCATACTATTCTGATACAATGCTACGTAGGCCGTTTTTGGTTGTATACCTCACGACTGAACCCTCATCAAATTGCTGCCTGTGGACGATTTGGTCAGAATGGACGTCTATTATGTCTGCACGCTTTCTAAGCGTGTATTCGTGCTGCTGTGCGCCTATAAGCTGCTCCCAGACGTATATGTCTTCCTTCTCTTGTTGAGAGAACGGTAAGGATTTCTTAATCGCTAGTTGCTTTTCGGAGTACGTTGAACGTACTGTTTTTACTGAATCGCTGTGTAGTGTCATTTTGCTCGGGGTTTAAATTAATAGAAACGTTGGACTTTTAATTTTTGAAGCCTGCTAGTGATATTAAGTTCTCTGTGTTCATTGTTCTGTTATTTTTTCTAGTTTCAAAATTGAATCATCCAAATTGTAAAGAGTGTCATTTAAACCATCTACAATATCTTCTGATTGTTCGTCCTCTGACTTAGAAGATTCTTCTATTAATAAATCCTCAACATCTACTTTTAAGTCGTTCAAGGTTTCGAGTATTTTGTTTATTTCTAATATCATCTGATTAATTTTAATCTGGTTTATGCCATTCAGGGCAAGTAGGCATACAGTGTTCGTTGTTTCTATGTCCACACCTACCGCACCATGCTTGAGCAAAGCCGTAGTATGAACTTATTGTTATGCATCCAAACTTTCTACATACCCACTCCCAGAATCTACTATTCAATGTGTCCGGTATTAAAGAATTTCTAGTTTTCTTAAAAAGGAACTTCATGATATTTTACCCCTTTTACTGATTGTGTAACTTTCTCTAATTTTCAAATCTTCATCCTCTCCTTCAAATAAGGTAAATACAACCGCGTGTCCAATATCATCAGTGGTTATTCTGCATCCAAAATTACTTACATCTATTGAGTGCTTCCTGTGGAGTTCTCCGACTTTTATTTTTTGGCTCTGAGTCATCTTACTAATGTTACGGTTAAAGATTCTTTTGTGATTAGGTTAGGAAATTCTGCCTTCTCTAACTCGGTAAAAATATCCTCATTGCTTGGCCCGTAGTCTATGTCAAAATCCCAAACCATAATCTCGTTAGCCTCGCAAGTGCTAGGCATTTCAACTGATACAAAATCAAGTCCTTTAAAGTTAAAGTTTAAGACTTCGTTAGGGCTAACCATTCTTTTGATTTCCTTTTTTGCCTTTGCTATGATTTGTGCTTCAGTCATTTTGTGTGTTGTTTGTCTTTGTATACTCCAAATGTAAGCATAATGTTACATTATAGTGCAACAATCAATGCATTATATTACATAAAGATTACGGATTATCGCAAAAAGAAAAACCCCTCCGTAGTAAGGAGAGGCTTCGCCCACGCCCGAAGACGCTAATCCGAGCAAACAGATATATTATGATTTCTTATCTATGGCCTTAGCGATGGAGGTGCCAACGTTGACCAGCGCACCAATCCCTAGCACAACAAGATTCTGCCATTGCGACAGGTCCTGAGTTAAAGAATGCAGAATGATCATTCCACCAAACCCATACCCAAAAACGATCTTAGAGCTTAATTGTAGACCATTCGCGATCTGTTCTATCGCGGGGTTGTCACAGTCCTTTGCAAATGCTGGCAATATAGATGTTGTCCCTCCGGTAGATCGTTTCTTATCCTTAACAAGGTTTCCAATAGTATTGATAATTCCTGGAATTACATTCACTAGCCCAAGTAATAAAGGGTTTTTCTTCTTTTCACTCATGATGCGTAGATTTTTAGTTTAAATCGGTCAGGCAACTCTTTATTCAAATCCTTCAATGTTTGCTTGGAGCGTGTTACATCCCTATAACCATCGCCATTAATATCAGTATGTGCAAGGCCCACGGCAACGCATCCAAGTAGTTGCTCGACGTAATTGGCATTGTGTAAAAGAATCAGGTCACGATTCGGTACGCCCTTTACATGGAAGTGGTCACCATACTTAGAAGAATAACGCTTTTCAACCCAATATTCACCCTCTGGAATACAAGAAATTAGCCTTTGATTGTCCCGGTCTGGCAATTCAACGGTCCGACATTCAAAAAAAGGGAAACCATGCTGATCAAATATGGTAAAGACACCAAGACATTGGTGATCTGTTTTTGAAATTCTGTTGAGTCCAGCTGATCTATTCTCCTTCTTCATTCTCATCTGATTTTTTACTCTTCCATTTCCTAACCTCAGTGATAATTCTAGCGACATTTAAGCCAGCAATACTCAATCCGACTAGCGCACCCACCAAGATAGGCATATAGTTCATGAGAGAGGCTACCATCCAGCCGAATGATACCACATTGAGCGTTATCCATTCAATTTGTTTAAGCATCTTCAGGCTTAATGGCTTTCCTTACCTTATGAGCCAAACCAACACCTAAAATCGCACTGGCGACGGTCTGTGCAAGCGTGTATAGGTCAGGATTGGTGATCAGTGATTCCACGTATGTAGAATTAATAATCAGCAATAAAATTGCTCCGATGTTTGTCTTGTTTCCGTTAATCCAGTTCCAGAATTTCATGATTTTAATTTTTAATTATCTTAATTCTGTTATGGTCGCCATAGATCGATCCCAATATATAACGATAGTATCGGGGCTTCCTGAATAGTCAATATAGCGCAATTATATCTCAGTTGTCAGTTTTTTCATTTCTCTACTACATTTGATGCGCCATAAACCTGTATTAACCTGGGCCTGAATAGTATATCAATTGATTCTAAATACCCCAATGTATCAGCCTGGCTTTGGGTGATAGTATATACATAATTCTGAACTATCGAATCATTCTCAACAATAACTAAATGTGTTGAATCCTGACAAGTAT